>Ga0065711_1027538_pt1 | contig 48319 bp, 13 predicted proteins | sample Hoacrofraction12_FD_59098 | JGI IMG/M metagenome (GOLD analysis project Ga0065711, IMG submission 59098) | Hoatzin crop microbial communities from Cojedes, Venezuela - Epithelial fraction 12 v2 (version 2) | ecosystem: Host-associated > Birds > Digestive system > Esophagus > Crop | place... | reverse complement strand
GGGGGGGGGGGAGGAGGGAGAGGGAAAAATCAATTCAACTCAGGTTTTTCCACATCTTCATATCACTTCCCATCTCAACTGGCTGGAGTAGAATTTCAATTAACTGGTAGGAGTCCAAGAGAAGCCCGGCTGCCTCTGTTCCTCCCGGTCATGCCCCATAATTGTAGAGGGACCTGCATTTTTCAGCCAATGACACGGCTTACAAAAATAGATACACCGAGTTATTTGATAAAGGAACCAAAGCCTGTCACTCCTGTTCAAGTGCCAAACAACATGAGAGTGAGAGAGATTGTGTTCAGATCCCAAACTGGCCAGGCTTATTATTCCATAGAACCATCTCATACTGGGGGAAGAAAAGAAAGAAAAGGAAAAAAAAGGAAAAAAAAACCCCAATACCGCATACAAGCTAATCAGTTTCAAAACCTCCTTTTTTTTGAGGAAAATTAACTGCCATGTTTCCAGCCTGTCATCCCTCCAGAAAGCCCTCCAGTGCAAGGCAGAAGTGGTATGTTTATGCATCTCCTACACATCTTTTTTCAGAGAGGAGAAATGTTGGCAGGTATACGTCCCCTCTTGTGTTCAAAAATAATCTTGATTCCCAAGTAAAATTCTTCCACTGTAAAAATGCTGCGAAGAAGAAAAAATTACTGCTAACGGCTCTTTGCACCAAAATTTTGGTCAAAGATGCTTATAACTCTGTATAGTTACAAGAAAACCCTAATCTCTAATATGTTTTACTGGGCAATTAATTGATCGTTTAAGAAAAAGTACTTTTGTCAAAGAGACAGAAGCCTGTTCATAAGTGGGTGACAGAAGCACGAACATTTATTTAACTGTTTCTTATAATCCAAAGATATTCTATTTGCTCTTAGTACCAGCCACCAACATCAATTCCAGCATTTTTCTTCTTTTCTTCATCAGATTTATTTCTGAGCATCAGAGGTATTCAAGTCTATAGCAATTCAAACACAAACACTAAATGCTCCATAATGTTCAATATTTCCTGATTATACGAGTCATATAATATTACAAACCATATTTTCTCAGTAATGTATTGTGGTGCCTGTCCTATATAGTCCCATAAGTGAACAAGACAAGTGGAGTGAGTACTGTTGTAGCGGTATTTTATGCTTACTATACTAGAGGTGTACCCCATACTTTACAGATTAAAAAAATAGGTCACTGTTTGAAGGTGCCTCTCCTAATACACAAACGTATTAGATTAATATTTTCTACTTTATAATTGAGAACATGTACGCAGTTTTAAAGCTGAATTATTGAAAGAGCCAGTAAAGATAAAGCCATAATTATCAAGTGCAGACTTTCCACTTTCAATGGCCAGTCCAGGTCAGATGAAATATATTCTGGTAAGAATAAACTCAAACAACGACACTCTGCCGATCTTGCAGACCTACTCCCAGACTCCGAGCTTATTTAGAGTTCGATCAGAAACAAGGTCTATTCCCTTCATTTTTGATATGTCAAATGCTGTCGTACAGACTAACCCCACATACCTGTCAACTGCCTTTCCCACCACAGCCTCTGATTCATCTTCCCCAGCAGGTATGAATGGAGGGCAACAGGCCTGCTACTGAAGGCCTGAACTTGAGTAGACAACAGCAGGGGGGTGCTGCTATTTCCCTCTCTCAGCGATGTGAAGACATCCGTGAAGACCTCGTTCAGGTGGGAACCACAACAAGGAACCAAAGACAACTCCCAGCAGAAGCAACACAAAAAATTCCTTGATCAGCATGAGCTTCATATTTATTTATATTTGGATAAGAAAACAAATGCTTGCATCGATCCTGGAAAACCTATGCCATACTCCTCCTTTTCAACAAAAACATCACTATGCTGCCAAACAAGTAACAACTCAGGGCACTGGGATTAGTAACTCTGCAAATAAAATAATCCCTGCAAATAATCACCTCCCAGTTTCTCTCATTGTCCTTTTCTCAGTTCTTGCTCTTCCTCCTCTTGGTTTCTTTTCGTATTATCTTGTTCACATATTAATCCACCTTACTTCACTCTATTCATTCCTCTGTGTTCTTTTTTTTCTCTGCATTTATGGCTTCCTCTCTGTCTGACCAGTGATTTTAATTAAATCTGAATTACAGAACTTAAAAAACCATGACCAAAGAGTCAATTCAGCAGCCACTTCAATTGAAAAGGAACACAACCCCAAACCAAAATGCCACACGCAGACACACACACGTGACCTCATGCATACAAGCACACGGGCATTTGTGCTGGTTGGAAGTTCAAAGGCCTGTGTGCTTTATTTATTAATAATATGGGTACAAAGCAGAAAGAAACACTCAGGACTACAGCCTAAAAGGCCATCCTGATAGGCTAATCTGAAGGCAATCACCAACACTATTATATTGTTACTTATCCAAAGGCTATTTAAACAATGAGATACAAGCCCTTTAAACGCTGTAGATGCTTGGACTTTGTAACAGTGGTCGCCATACAGATCAGGCTGGCTTTGATTTCTGAGTCCTGTAAATACAGAGAATTTAAGTAAAGTCTACCCTTTTAATTGGCACTCTGGGCAGTTTACTTAATCGGTTGAACACCTTCAATGAATGAAATTCCCACAGGAAAGAAGGTTTCATAATCTGTTCACTAGAAGTCCCAATTATTATTACAACAAAAACTGTTAGAAGTATTCTAAGAAGTGTTCCTCCTTTCTGACTACTGCCTTGTCACTCTACCCCCCTGCACTCTGTCTCAGTTCCATCTTGGCATGTTTTAAACTGTCTGGTTTTCAGGCCCTGAATTTAATGGGTTTCTGTCCAAAGACCAGAGGACTCACCCCATAAACCACAATGCTATGTCTTTTATATGTCTATTAAATATATGTATAGGTTGAATCAGAATGAGATTTATCATCTTTTCTTATTTTTATGCTGCTATGCTTACACTTGCTGTGTCTCATATTCTTCTGTGGCACATTCTGCCCATTAGTGCTCAATTAGCCTCCTATGTCAAGTTTTGTATTAAGATATTTTTCAGGTAACAATACAGATTGGTAATTGAGAAAAGAAAAAACTAACTTCTGTTGCCTGATTTTGCCAAACACCGCAGCATGCTCCAAGGCATCTCTACCTCACCAACTCAAAAGCCTCAAGAGAGTATTAGTACCTGCACAAAACCAGAACTTTTTTATCCCGGTAATGAAAAGGGGCAAGAGGAACTTTAATTTGTAGTTTATTAAAAAAGAATGTGGGGGGGCGGAGAGAGTGGGGACTCTTTGTTCGAGAAATGAATACAAACTAGTGCGGCTTAAACAGCAGTAGTGCAGTAAACTGACTGCTTCAGAAGAACAAATTTAATTACCTTGAATTTTCAGCAGCCCAGAAACACAACAGTCTGGGAGAACAGTCTCGCCCCGCATTGTGAGCAGAGTACCAAGGTAAATCCATTGCACAGTAGCTATTACAACTCAAAGCCATTTGGCTAAGCAATAGTTGCAGGCCAACAGAAACCTTCTGTGGCACCCAAGCTTCTCGCAATAATTATCACTGTTGTTGTTATTAATAACAACGTCAATGCAAGCAAGTAGTACTAGGAAGGAATATCCACAATTCCATTGCATTACCGTACACAGTTTTCTCAAGGGCACATTTGTTGTCAGCTGCTACCACAGCTCCAGATAAGATCATAGTGGAGGTTTTTCAAATTCATAAATATTAATATAGAAGTCTAAACCTGACTTTTATGCTGATTTTACTTTCATGAGATTCTGCTTTCAAACTGTATAGCTGTAAAGCAGTTTCACAGTAAGCACGCAGACAGCAACAATATGGATTTGTGTGCATATAGTAGTTTCATCCCAACTTCCCAGTGCAATCTACCAGGGAGTAGTACCGTAACAAAAAAAAAATCTGCCAGTACTTGGAACGCATAATGCTATTACATTTTTAATAATGAAGTCTGATGAGAAACCACAGCATCTCTTCCATGCTAAATATCTATCGAAAGCTCCACATACTCATTTTCAAAGGGCAGGGGGGAATCCTTTGGCTGTGTTATACATCCATTTCCAGAATGTGGCAGAAATCTCTTACATTATTTGCAGAAAACAACAAAAAACACAGGTTTATGTCAGATAGATGGAAAGTCTGATGGCTTCTTACGGGCTCTGTTAACAACCCCATTTGATTCTCTCTTGTACACAAGTAAGAATCAAAGCAGTGCAGCTAACTTGCTTGTCAAGGCACATAACTATCTGCACAAAGGAGGGGGCTTGATGGTTACTATCTCATTAGTTTGCCATAAGGATTGAATAGACTGAACAAACGTTCTCCGATTTTTCTGCTCCTTTTTTCTTGGAAGAGTTGAGAGGAAAGAAAAAAAAAAAAGCAGTTCAGATAATAAATGGTATGTATAATACCAGAAGTAACTTCTTATATCATGGAGTACTTTCTTCTGAGGACCTCAGGGCACCGAAAGCAATAACCAACTTGCAATAGGCCTAAAGTATTTTGCATCCCAAATGTGCTCCTGAACCTGGCTAGCTTGCTTTTTAGTTTTAAACACAAATTTAATTTCCACTTGAGATGCAGTGAATTACACTGATCTAATTCAAGCAACAGTGAACTTTATTAACCTCATAGGATTGCCGAGATTTTCAGTGCTTTATTTTGGGACTGCACTCTGGTGCACCGAGTTCCCTTGAAGAACTGTCAACAGCAGGAGGCGGTCATCTGCTTCGAAAAATTTTCAGATGTATACAGACGTTTGTCTATATATTGAGGTACACATATATGTGTGTATATACACAGAAACTTATATGTACATATGGTTGTGTGTGTACGCTTGTAGTCTACAGGCTGCTTTTCTTTAATCATGCTTTTTATAATCGAGCAATCACTAGAAGAATGGTGAAGGGACAAATTTTGTAAGGACTATATTCTCCTCTCCAGGGCACACGGTAGTAGCACCATTAACTGCTACACAGGTATCATGGGAAGGAGATAGCCCTGAGAGTCTCTGAAGGCCAAAGGTAGTTCATTTTCCTTGACTAACCTTAAATACTGAGCAGAGATTGTAAAGTGGGTCTTGTGATGCTTTCAGAATGTAAAGTCCTCCCAGTTGGGGATTAGGCAAAAATAACAAACGTTATTTTAGAGAGAACCTCAAGGTGGAGTTGGACCCTGGTTTCCAAGGGGAAATGTTTTCCTCACTAATATCTTCTCTCCTGCCATAAACTCTTTCCTGTACAGAGAGAAGAAAGCATAACAATTGCAATAATAAACAACTCCCGTATATGATAAATAAATGCTACTACCAGTAGTAATTTATTTTTGTAGTTGGGGATGTTTTCTAAATGTTCACATGGACAATTACTGTTTGTTGTTTGTATCACCACAGTGCCTATAACCGTGCTCATAGACCATGACCCACTGTCTTGTAAATGCTGAAGAAGTTCCAAACAAAAGGACAGTTCATGCCACAAGTTGCTTGCACAATGTAATATGGCTGTAAATTTGAGCTGGCATCAACAGCCGTTGAAATAGGCTGACAATGAAACAACCAGGAACACAAAAATTGCCACATGGGTTCAAATCTAGTTTCATCTAGAACTATAAGCAGAACCTGATGTGTCAGCGGAAAATGCAAAAAAACCCTGCACTAGGCAGATCTGGGATAACCCGTCCCCCAAGAAAGCGTCCTTGCAATGTCTCCTAGCAATTAGAGTCCGAAACTAAAGCATATCATTTCAGGTCTCGTCTAGTAGTCTTTTTTAAATAGATGATAACAACACAGAATATTATCCTTCATATACATTGCCAGACCTTTTCCTAAAACACATCAAATTCCTTCACAACTTCCCAGAGCAAAGAAGTCCGCTACCTAATTGCACATCAGGTGAAAAATCAGCCACATTTCTATAATGTTCCCTTGTTCTTGTATCATGAGATAGAGAGAAAAGCTCTTCCCAAACTGCCTTCTCTATGCAAAATAATGAATGTTAGAATCTTATCATGTTCTTTGTTATTCATCTCCTCTCGAAGGTAGCAATCCCAGTCTTTTCAATCTGTCCTCATATGAGAGTTTTCCCAGGTGCCTGATCATTCTTCTTGCCTCACTCTGAACTCCTGGTAAATCTGTAATACCCTGTTTTGGATGGCGTCATCCACTCAATGAACCAGCACCATTTACATAATAGCATTACTGTATTTTCCATATTATTCTTTATTCTTTCCTCATGTACCTAAATGTGTCTTTTGACTGAAGCTATGCAGTGAGCAGATGTCTTCAAGTAGCCACCAGTAGTGATGGCTGGGTTTCTTTCCGAAGTTGAGATAGTTATTTTACAATCCAGTTAGACAAACAGTAAAATTTGTAGGCAGACAATTAGTAAAACTTTTCCATCCCAGTGGTCATTACTTTGCATTTGTCATCAATGAATTTCATGTATCATTATGCAGCCAGTTAAGTCCTTCAGAAGTTCCTTACAGTCTCTCATCTAGATTTGACTAGATAATTTTACATCTATCAATTTTCCCAGAGCTCATTCTTACAGATAAACCCCCCTCCCCCAAAAAGCCAGACATGCCACAGCTTCCTTACGTTATCAGCATGGCTTAACTTTTATCTAGAAATTAAGCCTCACAGAGGTGAAAAGGTACAGGAGTGCTCATACCAGTTTCTGCTGTAAAACTACCAACTAGGTGGGAAAAATTTAGTACATGGGAAAGAGTTATCTATATTCAACTGAACCCTTTATGTAAGCATCCACCTAAACCTCCATCAGCCGGAAATCATATTCAATTGCTACAAACTGGAGCTGAATTTAAACTGATAAGAGGTAAATGCTGCCATATTGTGCAAGAGACTACACTTTACAGAAATCAGTGTGCTGGATTTTTATTTCAATTGCTTTCATTATTATAACTCAATAAACTGGAATTCTTAAAAATAAAAGTAGTCTGAATCTCTCCTAGTGGAGGAACATCCACATATATGAATTTGGTCGCATCTCTCACCATAAACCAGTGCAACACTTGTTCCCCAGCTTATTCCAGTTTCAGTCAAAAAGCTATCCTCTTAAGTGCTGTGTTACAGAACAAGAATAAACTATAGTCAGCAATCCAGAGATCAAGTAAATAGAATGACTTAACCCAAGTCGCACCATCAGTGTATGCCACAGACAAGCATCAGGCTATGTTACATCAGTGTCTGAGCTATGAAGCAGTCATGAAATAGCAATACTGAATATTAGTTATATTGTATTCATGTAACAGTAATTCATTATGACTAAAAATCTGAATGAAGTAGTTTTTGCCATTTCATTTTTTTTTTCAATGCTTCTTTTATCAGCTGGCTCTTCCCTTTAATACACATGATCCCCACAAATTATCTCTTTGAAACAGGCTCACTTAATTTATCAGCATCAAAGACTCTGATTTCAAAAAAAAAAAAAAAAAGTTTCCTATTTCTTAGGGTGACCAATTTCTCTGCATTATTCAGTCACTATCTCCATAACTTGGCCTTTGCACTATGGAACTGTTAAGTCAACCTGAAACAAGAACTAGTCTAGTCCACAGCCAAATTCCCAGCATTTTTCATGAGAAGACCCCAAAATCTTCATTCTTAATTGTCACAAAAGACTAACAAGTTGCTTTGACCTGATGCCCCAAAACGCTGTTCCAGAAAATCAGATGAAGTTAAGGGCACAAATTCTTCAGGCACCAGAGGAGAGCATGTACATACTCCATACCACAGTTAAATTTGAATATAAAATACCAAGAGCCTGCCCGAATAAAAGAACCTCATATATTTATTTATAAATAATTTTTGGGACTTTCATTGGGCCTAGAACTTTGGATAGATTGTTCTGCAACAGGGCATTTTGGGGATAAAAATAATTAGAGTTATTCCTACTGCTATCAGATCTGCAGACCTCTCAGCATCCAGACCACTGCTTTGGAGCCTTTGCCACCTCAGCACTTCCATATCTAAATACACTATCAGCAGAGCTTACTATAGCTGAAATACTTCCTTCTTTTGGGACAAATCCTGTACATCTTACACAAAACTCCTGCAGAAATTAAAAGAGGAATGATAAATAAATGTGTAGCAGTTATATTATGGATAGGAAAGCCCTCTGGACCCAATATCGTAGATGTCCAGGTTAGGCATGATTCAGAGGCCCTATAGACAGGAATCAGACATCCAAATGCAGTCGACGGATAGAGGCGAGGTCCTCAACAAGGTTAGTTGTACACTCTAATTGGACATCTAAAGTTGGATGCAAAGTTCTTCCTTTGCAGCATGCCTTTATAAACTTACAAAAGCTCAATTGTTCCTGAAGTTCAGGTGAGATACTAGAGCAAGGTGGTGTAAGGAGTCACAATTTACCATCATCCTGTCTACAGTAAAAGGAAAATAGAACAATGCTGGTAGATTATGTGTTAATCTTATCAGGCCTAGTGAGGAATAATTTATACTGTCCTCTTCAGTTATGTCCAAAATATCTATCTGCAGCCAGAAAAATCATTTCACACATCTTTGCTACTTAAAGCAGAGGGCAGGGGACAGAAAATTGTGCTGCCTTTAAGAGAGGCATATTTGGATACCAAGATGCAGTGACATTTCGCATGCTCCGATTTATGGTGGAAACATTCTCGTACCATTAGCAATAGCTTTCAATCCTCAACAACAGTTGTGTAAGTGATTAAAAGTAAATGCCTATTTATTTTTTTAGAAAACAATAACATCTGCACTTACTACAAGATGACTTAGTAACTCAGAGCTGAGCCACTTGTGAGTAATGGCATGGTTGCCTCATTCTTTGACCATGAAATATCTTCTCTGTGTCTGTGGCTCCTCGTACATATTATACACTTACATACACGTACATGAGTTCCATGCTGGTTATCAAACTGCAGCAAAAAATACCCAGTATCAGTCTGGAAAAGAGGATGATGATTTTAAATAGGTGTGGAGAAATCAACTTTCCAATCAAGATTTCCACTTGTTGACTTACATGAATCAATATGTATCATTTCCAATCTTTACATTATTGTGCATTAGAAAAGTTAGCACTGAGCTGCAGAATTAGGTCACTTGCATTAGATCTTCTAATTAACCAGTTCTTCCTTTAAAAGAGCACTCGCTCGGCTTTCAAGACTACTCCAGCATTTTGTCAATAGAGTTCAGAACAGGGCTAATGATTACCATTAAAGAAAGCTCAGAGTGATTTTAAGAACTTATCTTTCTGTATTTTGTTCTTTTTATCCAACTGTGGGATCCTGGAGTGAAGTCACTTCAGACAACTGTTCAGGTTTAGAAAAAAAGAAATAAAATAAAGCGGTCAGGGAGGGAGCAAGAGGAAAATTTTCCCTAAGTGGAAAAGACGAGCTACTTCAACACAAAATACTCCCCTCCAATTTACAGGCTGATGATAGAAAAACAACACATCCCTAGACACACTATAAATATACATATATCTTTTTATAATGGACTAGTAGTTTTTGGGGTGGAAGAGTAAGAACATTAATACATAGACACAAATATTTTCGTTACACTATTCTCTTGCTCCGATTCCTGACCTTTGTAGTTTATTCCACTGTAAAGAAATTCTGCCTAAATGCTTTGAATGTCTGGCCCTTGCCATAACTATACGTGTGCTTTCCTGCACTTGTGTACATCGTTAGCTCAAACGGCCTTCAGCGGTCTGCCTCCTCTGCTCCTTACAGAAGTGTCTTTAGCCAAACCTATGTCTCCTGTGCCAATCTACCTCGCTACTTATCTTAAACTCTTTTGCAGACTTTCTCACCGAATTTCACCTTTCCAGTTTCGTAAACCCTTCTGACAGGTGTGCAAACCCAATCCTGACTGATTTCAAAGCAACTGAATGTGGCTGTATGCTCTATACAGTGCTGTTTTGCACAAGATGCTATTCTTATTTGCAACATCCCTTTTTCATTGCTGCTGTACCTTTTTTTTTAAATTAAAAAAAAACCAAAACAACTAAGTGAGAAAAATGCTAGTCCAAGCTAATTCTGAAGAAACCTGCATTGCTCAGCTGCACACATCACCACCAGAATAGCGGAGGGTCTGATAGTCGTATACTGCCTTTCCTCCACAACACTGATCAGGACACAGAGCTAGCAGCTGCCGGTGAGGTCCCCAGTGTGTACTTGGGTTTGACCCCACTGGTGGCCTGGCCCTGTAGACCACAGGGCCATTACGGGCTGCGAAGGGAGTGCCCGGATAGGAAGGTGCTCAGCACTCTGTGTCATCTCCTGCTGGGCAGCCCAGCTGTGGCACGTATTCCCAGCCCAACCCCCTGCTGATGGATCTGAGATCCTTCCTCCTATAACCAATGTATGGTGGTAAAGGTTTCAAATCCATCTGTGCTTTTCACACCCTTTTACGGTATGTAAGGGGGCCTCTGGCTCAAATACAGGACCAGCATGTCCAAAAATATATTGCTTGAGCTTATTGCTCCGTTTAGCGTGCTCAGTTTATGTTCCAGTAGCTGAATTCTCCAGTTAACTACTTTGTTTGCTTTTTTTAATAAATCTTTCTGAATTCTGTTATCTCCTCATAGCACTATCACAGTTACTGGGAGTTTTTCCTTTACATTTATATTAGGCTACTCCTCCTCCCTGCTGCCTACCTCTTTGATCTCCTCTCTCAGGAGTTAGAAATTATTGACCGCACACGCTGTGTTCATTTTCCTGCTTACCATTTGAATGAATTATCATCATTACGCAATTCCTCTAGAAACAGAAAAGTTGGAGGATGAAGTTTGTCTGGATGGCTAAAGAGCCCAATGACCCCTTTTCACTTCTACCTGCTAGTCACCCTTGAATCAAACTTTGCACATGACGGAAAGGTAAATTCCACAAAATTCCAAAGTTGATGATCTAAAACACAGTAAGACATAGGGCAAAAGCTTACCAGAAATCAATGTGAAACTGCTGCTGTTCTTAAGCCTAACCCTTTTCTGCACTTGGTGAGGAATTCCTATATGACTTGGCATTCAGGTTGTGTTAGAAAAGGAAGTATTGCTTGATTTACTATAAATTAGTAATGGGCAAAAGCTGGGCTACTTCCATTGATTTCAATGAGTAGGATTCCTCTAAGAGTATCCATTTCCATGTAGGCCCTTTGCTTTTCGTATGACTGAGAACCAAATTTAAAAGAAATTATGTCATCAATATTTTAGTGGATATACTCCATTTTAATGAGATTTGTAAGATACAGTTTTGGCCCTAGATTAAAAATAAAACATGTCATTTTGTTACTCCCATTGCTTTTTTGGTCAGTGTTCTTTAAAAATAAAAATCACAATAAACTACATCTTGAATAATTCATTAATCTGATTTTACATTAATTTGGGTTCCCCCCCCATATGCACATGGCTGTTTCTGTCAACAAACAACAATCCTCAACTACTTTCACCTTGGATTCCTGTGGATAAGTAGATAATAATTTTCAAAACGTGATTACTGGAACAATGCTCCAAGAGGATTTAAGAACAAGTGTGCCCAAACTTTCCAAGCAGCACCCAGAGAAAGTCTGCTGCCAGAATTTAGTAGTTGCATGTTTTAAAATTATGAGGTTTCTTAAACATGTATTTTTAACCCAGTGTTATGTCAATAATTTGAGAGCAGCAGAGTATAAGAGCAGCAGCACAGCTTCTGATACCTACCTTGTCACACTGTTTGCAATTTAAAAGCAAAGAGCCATGCTACCCTTTAAGATACAATTAAAACAGCAAATATGATTTGATTTATTAAAAGCTGCTAATAAGCAAAGCTAGCCAGCTGGGCTCAGTCTAGAAGAGGGAGAATGATGGATGAATTGATAGATTCATAGTTCACCTGACAACTAATCTGCGCAGCAGCCACGGTGGCAGTTCTGTGGGAACTGGTGCAATTGGGCACAAATCATCATCGTCGTCATTTGTATGTCTATGGCAGCTTTCAGTCCTCTATATCACAGATCTTTGCAGATGCTTAATTAAGCTTCATGATATCCCCTCAAGGGAAGTCAATATTAGTTTACCTATAGGTAAACTGAGATACAGCAATGCACAACCTGCTCAAGGTCATAGAGTGGGCCAGTGGCAAACCCATGAATAAAACCCTCTAAATTTGACTCCAGCAGCCAGATTTAATCACGAAATGATGCTCCCATTCTGTTACCAGTTCCACACTGGAAATAGCAGTAGCAGATGGATTTAGGAAGGAAGCAAAACATGTCAAAAGCAAGAGGTAACGAAGCAGTAAAAAAAAACCCCCAACAATACAGAACCTATGCTGGAAGAAAATCAATTTGAAAAATACTCTCTAAATGTGGAAGTAGGTCTACTGAGCATCTTTTGTTGAAAAAATAAAATAGTTTGCTTTACTGAGGGGAGAATTTCATCATTTTACTTGCTCCCTAAACTACCACTCTCAACAACTAATTAATGTTGGTGGCTAGATAAGTAAACTAAACCATTGTGGTAGCATTTCTCAGATGTTTTGCATGTATGCAGACAGTGAAAAAAAACAGATGGAGAATACTATAATGAATTGAAATGTTCTATTTAAAAACTGTTTGTCAGCTGTAGTAAGTTGACACTGTCATCATGGCAACAAATCACAACACTTCACATGTTGTGACTCTGCGCTCAAATTTATTCCTCGGAGCTGAGCTGTTGGAAATTGGAAGTTCTCAAGCAGCCCAGTGAATGGAACAACAAACAAGCGATGGCTACCTCAGGTTTCTACTGCACTCAGACTGGAACAAGAAAGGTCAATGGAGCATTTGGTTTTATAACAAACTGATGGTTACCTCTACTATGCTGCACCAGATTAAAAAAACAAATAAACCAATCTACATAAGCAACACCACTCAGTTCCATACAAAGTGACTTCGTGGTTCGGGGTGCTGATAATGGGCTAACGTTTTTCAGCTCAAGGTCACTGGCTGAAGTCAAGTTTGCTCTTGATGTAACTCAAAGTCATTACAGTCTGCTGTTCAAATCCTAGCCTATGCAAAAATCATTTTGCTCTCTCTGCAGTCCCTAGTGGGCTGGAGCCTACAGATATTGAAAAAGCAAACATCATTTCAGCTGGCACAACTTGGCACCTTTGTTGGTATTCTCAGTGGAGGAGTGAGTGGGCACCAACACAGCGCTCCCTGAGCACCTCTGGGACAGGTCACCTGGTTTGGGAGGTGCCCTGGCCGGGTTCTGCTTCTGGAAACAGTCCTCTCCTATCACAGGCATTTTGAGGGGTTCTTTTGCTTTCTGTACATGAAAGGAAAAAAATTACACTTTTTTGTGTATTTTGTATGAAAATATATTTTCATACTCATACTTTATTGCCCAAATCCAAAGCCAGCGAATCTACAGTGGAGGAAAGAGCAAGGCATTTTAGAAGGTGGCAAAGAATCAGACCTTTGAACCCTTTGTCTGATTTAGCTTCAACCCATGTCAAAGCCCAAGTGGGGATCTCGGCATCATCCATTTGTAATTATGATTACATTACTACACATTGCAGACAGTAATAACATTTGCCAGGACTGAGATTTCTGTCATCTTCTCAGAGGGCTTTTGAAACCAAGTCATACTGCTAAAATAGCCTGCAATTCTTAACTACTCCAGATTAATTTAAATGGATTTGCATTTACATTTCCTTTACTCGTATTAGTTATGGCTATGCACAGTCAAAAGGAGTAATTAATAAAGAGGAAAAATGCAAAAACATGATATTTCTGTACATCACCAGTAACTGGTTTGACTAATAGAACTAATACTTGCATAAAAGAGTGGAAAATGATAGGCAAATAAGTCTCAAACACTCTGCTTGGTCTTAATTATTCCACTTTTTTAGGAGAGGTGAGAAAAACGTCTGCAGAACTGCCTACTCAATAGAGCATGAATAATGAAAATATCTATACACAGCTTGCAACCTCCCATAATGAAGGTTGTAGAAAAAGAGTACATTATTAAACATTGTGGCAAATGCATAGGACATTTATATATCAGTTCTTTATTTTGCTAGATTTATGTATTTAGTTAGTTGCGATTAAAATTATTTGCAATACTTCTGGGTGCAGAATTGTTCTTGCTATTGTCTCAGTTTTTACACACAGAAGGATAGAGATTGTCATGAGGAAAAATCAGACACTGGTTTTAGCAGCAAGGACTTGATTTATTATTGCTTCAAACAAGTTTCATGCATTAAAGATCCCTGTACAGAACATGACATGTTCTTTCTTTAAAAACAGCTACACTCTTTAGGACAAGTGACATGATCCAAATGGTCTCGGCTGACGTTGATGGCTATTCTAATGCAGCACAGGCATGTCTCCCTGACTCAATGTGTTTAACATTTTTTTCAAACAGAGAGGAGTAGAAGAAGGGAAAAATTACTGAGTTAAAATGAAATCTCAATTCTGCAAAAATTTGGTGTTCATCTCACTTTCTGCATTGACTGCTATCCCTTAGGCTAAAGAAAGCATTTCTATATACATACACACACAGAGCCCGTTTTATTCAGATGTGAATTTCAGCATCTGATAATCATCTGTTGAGGGTCACATCTGAAATCCACTGATATGAATGGAAAACATTCCCTCATCTTCACTTGCCTGTGGATCAGGTATGTACAGATGTGTTAGTTATAGGAAGCAAATTGCTAAGTAACACCACTGAAGTGAAAACAGACATTCTTGCTGGGAGAAAGAATGGGAGGAAGAAAGAGGAAGACTGACAGAGCCAAAGGGACACGATGGTGTCACACAGGTACCGATAAGATAGTGTTTTAAACTGCTGTAACACAATTCATCCTGAGAAAATCCTAAAGCACTTCAGACAGAGCAGGGAAGCACATTTTTAGTTTCTAATATAGCTAAAATATTTTACAGTTAAGTACCCCCCAAAAGGCAATTAATTATGTACAGACGAAAAAATAAAGCTATTATTTTACTCCCTTGCAAACATACAAAATGCATGAACCTCTCATTTTCACTAAGCCGTTGGGTTTTTTTTTCTCCTCTATATGGAAGGGTCTTCTTTACTTATAAGACATGTTATAGCCACACTACTACAAGAAACGTTTGGTGAAGTTTCTTTTGGATTCCATGAAAGCAACATAATGGGTGACTATAGAAGATGAAAAGTGATCTAAGTATTCTTTTTTCCAGGGGACAGAACAACATCAGCCCCAGTTTCATCAGCTCTACTCACACATTACTATAACATCAAGACAGCAGCATTTAAATTATTCTGGATTTATATGTATGTAAATGGACAGAATGACCCTCCATCCCTGAGGCTCCAAGAAATTACAGACAACTTAAATAGTATTTCTTCCTTCATCATTTGCCAGCCTAACCTCTCTCCTGCTTTCCTCCTACAGTCCCTGTCTTGTTAGGGCTCTCTCATGGCTCTGATTTCTTCTTTCCCACCCACACATCAAATCCTTCCCTGGACATGACAGGTTCCTCTGCTCTGCTTCCATGCACACACTCGAGCTACAGAGAAACTGCTCCCTTAAAGTCAGCCATCTCCGCTTCTTAACATCCAGAAGAGTAAACTATCTCAAAACACGATGGGCCTGACTCTCAGTGATCATGTAAGAAGTGCAATCAGTCAAGCTATGGTGACTTACGTTCACCAAACCAAGGAGATGGCCTGTTGACCAAAGCAGTCATTTTCAGCACTAATCTCTGTAGTGCCCAGGCGACCACCATGACAGGGAGGTCAACATCAACCTCCATGCAGTCACCTGGCCTGTGAAGAAACAAGAGGCTTTGAAATGTACCCACCCCCCAGTGAAGAAAGTCCAGTGAATTAAGCAATTATGCCACCAACCTCCTCACCATATGTAACAGCAAGTCACAACATAGCAGACCATTTTAAACACAGGAGTGTTTTACTTTTATTCTATCCCTGCACAGACAACCTTTACTAAGGAACATATCCTAAAAAAGGGCTAATCGCAACACAAGAAGTGAAAGCATCTGAACAACACCTTCAGTATTATCCCAATATGTCTCTTTCTTCGCCAGAAAAACCCCACCAAACTGCTATTTCCCACCTTTAAGCAATTGAATTTGTTTCACAAGACCCTGTGATAAAGCTCAGCAGAAGAGTTGCTACATACTGACTGCTGCTTAGCATGCTTTCAGTGTTATTCTTGATCTCCATGTAGCAACTGCACGTGATTTCCTAAGCCTTCCATTTTGCATTATGGCCCATGCCTATTTCTCCTTTGGTTCATCTCTCGCTTAGGCTAAGAATGGAAAGAATATTGGTACAAGAACAGAAGAGATATCAGAGTAACTTATTTTCTTTAGCCTTCCTCCAAATGGATTCTTAAAGTTTGCCAGAATGTTTTGGGGTGTATGAATGAGTCCACAAATTCAAAGTATTTACCTGTGGTTTTAGGAAGAAGAATGAAGGCATTGTAGGCACAGAAGAGCAGTACCTTTAAGACTAAGCTTAAATACTGTTGTGTATAACTCCAGCAGATTTTCTACAGTTAACTGTGTTTTCATTCAACAGAATTCTGAGACTACAGTTAGAGCTGTGAAAGCAGCTAAGCGCGTAACCAAAACGTACTGCTAATCTGCAACAGCCTCAGTGTTTCCTGCATGCAGCCAATGATGTCTTCCCAAGTGAAAAATCTGGGTGTCCAAGTCCCCTCTGAAGTCACAACAGGTGCATTTCTTCTGACTAGATGAGTGTGATGCCGCCGACATCTCTCATCTAGTATCTCTTCAAAGCTGACAGAGAGAGGCAGGTACTTAGAGTGTTGAATTTCTCTCTTCTAAAGCAGGCCATCTGAAACAAGGAAGATGAATCATACCCTAGAAGGCTCCATTTCTCTGCACCAGCTATAAAGAGAGTCAAGGATGAGGAGCTCAGATGTAGAAGTTTGCACTAGAGATGTCTAAAGTTAGGTGAAATGAATCTCATCGTAGGAGTTTTTCCAAGGACTTGAAAGCGGAGAGGATTTCATCAAAGAGCTATTTCAAGATAACTGTTATAGTCAAAAAAAGAAAGAATTCAGCTGTGGCCAGCTTTAAGGTGGGCTTGTTTCTCCTTAGCAAAATTGGTTTAAGCATTACAGAGTTATTTCACTCTATCTGTTTGCAACAACACAGTAAGTGGGTCAGAACAGAAGGTGAATATGAGGATTTTTCATCTTTGTTCCTGATTTTACAAATGAGTGACTCCAGGGTCCTGTTCACAGTCCCTTAATCCGTCTGGCTCTCCATCAGTCTCTTTGTAAAAGCAAAGGTAACAATATTTCCAAGTTTCACTGGGCCTTCACCAATTACGCATTTTAAAAATGATCTAGATTCCTTGCTACAAGGATTATGAATATCACATATTAATATTTTCCTTCTCACTTAATTTTTCCTTCTACAGCTCCCTGTCTAACAAGGTTCTAGCTGGAGAAACCATCTGGTTGCGTTTCCTACTTTTTCAAAGGAAAACAAAGGAAAAGGTGATTCCCCAATTTATATTTCTTGTTGAGCAGCAATAAGCTTTAAGCAAGCCTTCTTGTTAACCACATTGTGTCCACTTTATTTGATAAACCTCACTGTGAACATTAAGTAGAAGGTCTTGCACACAACTGTCCAGGTGCTATTGATAATTACATAAAACCACGGAGACTGAAGACTAAAGGCACAGAGTAAGGCAAAGTTCTCCAATAAAAATGCAAAGGGTGCGTTTTTTCTTGTAAGAAATAGGTTAAACATGGCTGAAGATATTCATACAGGTGTGGTTAGACTTTAGCTACGCTGGATTATACTGACCTTTATTTATACAATTTAAAGTCTTCAGTTAATAGGCTTGAACTCTTTTGGCTTTACACAGGGTGTGTAAGAGACTGACGTATCAGCACAATAAATATTCTCAGCCTTTCCATTTCCTTTCTTGACATTTCCCTTTGACCACTGTCAGGCTAACATTTGCATCTTGAGGGAAAGAAATAAAAATATCTCATACTTGGAAAAGGATGTGCCACTTATTTATCTCTGGTTACTGTCTTACTGTTGTTCTACCACTGTCATTGTAACGTAGCGGCCAAAGAGGCCAGGCAGGTGCTTTTCTGTCTGCAGATGAAACAATGCTTCATGCTACAAAGAAGTTATGATCAAGATTACAGGCAGTACAGTTTAAGCTAGAAGACAAGAGACTGGACAGACAAACTGACCGACGTGCTCTCTCAAACTTTTCTGCCTGTATTTATATAGGTATATATCCCATATATATGCTATATATAGCAATGTACTGCTACATAGGTATATATAATCACCTCTACTCCACTCTGGTGAAACCCCACCTGGAGTCCTGCATCCAGCTCTGGAGCCCTCAGCACAGGAAAGACATGGACCTGTTGGAGCGGGGCCAGAGGAGGCCACAGAAATGATGAGAGGGCTGGAGCACCTCTCCTACGAGAACAGGCTGAGAGAGTTGGGCTTGTTCAGCCTGGAGAACAGAAGGTCTCCAGGGAGACCTTATTGTGGCCTTTTAGTACTTAAAGGGGGCTTATAAGAAAGATGGGGGCAGACTTTTTAGCAGGGCCTGTTGCAATAGGACAAGGGGTAATGGTTTTAAACTAAAAGAGGGTAGACTTAGGCTGGATACAAGGAAGAAATGTTTTACAATGAGGGTGATGAAACACTGGCACAAGTTGCCCAGAGAGGTAGTGGATGCCCCATCCCTGGAAAGATTCAAGGTCAGGTTGGATGGGGCTCTGAGCAATGTGATTTAGTGGTAGATGTCCCTGCTCATTGCAGGGCAGTTGGACTAGATGGCCTTTAACGGTCCTTTCCAACCCAAACCATTCTATGATTCTATGATATAGGTATATATTTATGAAGGAAGAAGGGTTAGTTATCTGGCACACATGTAAGAAAAGAGAAATTAGTCCAAACCTGAGAACAGAATGGCAGAAAAGAGGAGTAAAGCTACATGAGGAACATTAAAAGAAACAAGAGATATAGCCAAGACAAGCAAAGAGCTCATGTGTTAAAATCAGCAAGAGTTCATTACACCAAAGTTACAGGTATACTTCAATAACTTCGCATTGGTCTGACAACGTAAGATGAATCTATGCAGGTACATAACCAGGCAAAATATGTATAGTGTTTTTTCTGTATCATCAGAGTGATGTAGAATAACTGGAGAAACCAGAAAAACTGACACATCAATTTGATGTAGAAAAAAAAGTTAAGTTAATACACAGTAATACTGTCTGAAATAATGGCCCAAAGCAGAATTCAAGGACCACTTCTTGGTTGAGTAGCTGTTTTGTTTCCTGTATACGACAGGTAATTTTTAATGATGGCCTTTAATAAAATCCTAGTTTGAGGAATCAACAGAGGTCCAGTGGGTCAGATTTCACTTGTCTTTGCGAAAATCCAAAGTACTCCACTATATTAGGAAAATAAAAAAGAAAAAGCAGCCTGCAATTTTAACCAAGAGTCCTCTGTTCCAGACACGGGTGAAATGGGATTGCAAATCACAACAGTGAATTATATTCAGCATTTATGCCAGCATCCAACAGGATTTAAAAGGTTTCCATGTCTTTGGCAGCAACAAACCTGTTTTAGATGCATCAGTAGGCTGGGATACTGCACCTAATGTCCAATACTATAGGTGTGAATACTCATGAAAGTGAACATCTGTTTATTCACAATGCAAAAATTATATAACCATGCCACTGACCTTGGTGGATTCACCTCCCTTCAGGTTTCCAGTGAACTCAGATAAATTGTTCTGTGGCCAAGAGTATTGCATCAGCCTTAGTAGAAAGTTTTTCTGGTACCTTAGCAACTGTGAAGTCATGACAAAACAACATCTAGGTGATTTTTTTTTTTTATGCAATTTAAGAAAAGTATAATTGAATCTCTGCCTCTCACTTGCGGACTGCATACTTGTGAAAATTACAACAACTGATACAGAATCAAACTAATACCACAAAAGGGCTAAGTTTTAAGATAGCCAAGCTCATTTCAGAAAATAACATGGAGCACTCCCAGGTCCTTAGGAATGAGTCTCCTATTCCATGTCTTTATGACATCTTTGAAGTATGCAATGCTTGAGAAAAAAAAAAGAAGATTAAAAATATTGAAGTGTTCTGTGAAGATATTAGCCTTTCATTTCCTTTTGGCCATCTACAAATTGTCAGACTGTTCAAAGCCCAGACACTATACCAATCCCCAATGCCTCAATGACATTCATCAAATAATTTCCTAATGAAATGTATTAGAAACCACTTAGAAAAAAACATATCTGTCTAATTTCCCAGAACAGACTAGAGGCTTAATTTTGTTCTCAGCTACACTGGAGTAATTCTAGAATAACTTAATTGATGACATTGAATTACTCAAATTCTCACAGCAGCGTATCTGGAAGGTGAATTTGGTTGTGGGGACAACAGATTACAAGGACTCAAGGTACAAGATTCAAGCCCCAAATATCCATCTGATTTAGAGCTGCTGTCTTGCTTCCTCAGCACAGTCCTGGGGTAGGACAGTGGCCGCTGAAACAGATTTTTCCTGTAATTTGATGTTTCTGTGGGTATCACGTACAGATATCCAGCTACAAATGCAGAGTAGTCCTGAAGTTGCTCCAAAGTGCAGTGCTGGGACGGAGGACAGGTCAGTCCAGAGAGACTCCAAAGACTCCCTGGCAGCTGCTCTCCCAGCAGCACAAGGGGAGCACAGCTTGTGGCCCAGCCCATGTGTTAAATGAGTTCCCAATGTATTGTCATTGTTATTAGGCAGGGGTAGATAAAAGGCTTCTAAGCGGACAAGCTTTACGATACACTGCTGAATTATAAGACCAACCTCCAATGAAATAACATTTGCAAAAAGACCACAGAGACAGAAAATTCCCAGAAAAATCATCTCTCTTCTTCCTTGTACAGAGAAAACAAAAGCTTCTATACATCATCACCAGACCAGAGGTAGTCGTAGACACATTTGTTTTTTAAGGAATCGCGACATTTTCCTTTTAGGAAATATGGTTATAGATGAGTTAAAATCATGAAAGACGTCTACCAATTGGAAAGGATAAACACATACAGTATAGTTTCTGATAATGTGTCTGGAAAACGGAGTGAAAAATAATAGATATATGTACAAGCCTATACCTATAATAATAAGTATAGGCTTGTACATAATCATTTTTTTGTAGCACAATATAGTCTTTGTCTTTGGAGCTCAATGGAAGATACTGCAAGTCCCATGTTAAAGGCAGGTTCCACAATAGGGAACTGATTTTGAATACAATCTGTCCTATATTTTGTATGCACATTTGGGTCATAAAAATCTCATTTATACATCCTGTTCCTCTATTCTTGGCCATCTCTCTCTCATAACATGACTGTATAAACTAATATACAAAATCTATTTGTAAGACCTATGCCAGGATGCACTCAGTGGGTCTCAAGAGACCCTTTATTGTTCATCTCTTGTCCTATAGATTTAGAAGTTAAGGTCTTTGTTATACTCATATAGGTTTCCAGTTTCAGAAGGTCTGTTAACCAAACACATTTCTAAACCTATTCTACTTGTATTTTTAGCAAACCCCAAACCTGCCATACCTTGTTTTTTCCCCATCGAGAAGTTCATCAGCTAGATCTTTAACTTTGGAGAAGTGAAGAGGGCAAACCAATGTGCAAGAGCAAACTAGGAAGCATAAATAGTTTCAGAATTTTCCATCAAAAGAGCTGATGACAGCGATATTGTGGAAACTGCTCCTTAGAACAAGGGACAGCATATTGTGTTACAGTCGTGGACTGGATTTACTTGCTGGTAGTGCTAAAATGGCCAAAATATGCAACAAATTTCATCCACATTTCGACTGGAATAAAATGCTAAATTATTGTGTAGACATAAAACGAGAAAGCAATGTTATGTCCCAAAATGCAGCAGATCATCAGTAAATAACTCGTATTAGAGGAAATGCCAGTGAAATAAGCAAGAAAAGCTAATCTTTATCTTATTTTTCAGAAGCAGAAGATACTCATTGCTGCAACTAGCACACAGGTTTAGGCACAATGTCCCGAAGGGACTGAAGGTCTTCTTCCTAACGCAGATTACATCCTAACACAGAGATCACCCTGTGGATGCTTTCCTTCTCTTTCAAAGCTGCAGACACCGTTTCTCTTCACTTTCACAATCATAAGGCTGGAGCAGCTACAACAAGAGTTCGTTTGGAAGCACTTCATTAGGAAAGCATGTAGGGTACTGTTATATCCTGCTTCATGAAGCCTAACAGTTGGAAATTAGATTTTCCAGCAGCATGATACCCATCAGCTACCCACAGCCCACCTTGCAGAACTTCCCAGATCATATGGCGAAAACCCCTGGAAAGTCAGTGGTCCAAGTCATTGCCATAACTCCTAGATTTCTTCTGTCTCGGGCACATGTACAAGTGGAGCTCTCATTTGAAAATCCCATTTTCTCTCTGTATTAAGAGTAATAGCTTATTTTGCACGTGAGAATAGCAGCTTCCTTTGTACACGCAGATTATATGTCCACCAAAAAACCCCACAAGCAAAAGTATGTCAGGGATTTGCAGTAAAGATATGTAAGCAAGCTAATAGAAGCAGTCAGAGCTGGAAAAATAAGGGACACAATGAAACACTTTCTGACACAGGTGCTTGCCCAGCCAGGAAGCCATTAGCACCTTGTCACAAAAGCCCCTAAGCACACAAATATATGAATCTGGAAGTCATAAAAACCAATGGACATACACAATTAAGTGACCAATGAAAGCCTATCGTCTTCTCTCCCTCTTTGGAACATAGCCAGAAACAACTGTTGGGAAGGAAAAGATAATTTGGAAATATCTTTTGTGGCAGGAAAAAAACCAACCCAAAACAAAAAAGACGACACATAGCAAAGGATGGGAGAGAGAAAAAGAGTGCTTTGTGGCAACATCTCAATTCATTTAATGAGACTTATGAAAACTGAAGCCTGGTAGTGACTGCTGATCATCTGTGAGCATCTCCTGACGTTTCCATACAGAGCAAGTTACAAAGCATCTGCCAAAGAATCAACATCTCAGCCTTCACAGTTCCCCACACCAGATGTCCCATGTTCCCCTAGCTCACTTCATCTGCTGTGGCTACAGCTACCATTGTCCTTGTATGTTTTCTGTACCTTGGTTTTCCTACTCCTCCACTTCAGTCACTCCTCAACAAAGCCTGAGTCTCCCACCTTCAAATCCAAAGCTTCACCACATTGTGAAAACTACTTACATCTTGGCTGTCAAACTTGACACGTAGTGAGCTTAAAGCTTTAGTGTAGCTAAAAATATGCTCTGCTGGGCTTCTGGAGTCAAACTTCTCTGGTCATAGCTCATAATCTCCGTCTTCAATATCCATTCAAAATCTGTTTAAAACCTGTTTATCCTTTCTAAGATTCTACCAGGAGTCCACCCATGTGTCACTTCATGACATAAGCCTTTAATTATGAAAAAGAAAAAAGCCCGCATGAGAAATCACACACCCACTCTTACCAGCACACCTCTCCCCACCCTGTTCGTCTTGATTATACATACTTTTGGTGGGAAACTGTTTATTATCACCAATTATGGAGCACTCTGTCCTCACTGCAGAACCCCATCATATTACAGATTGCTTAAGTACTGGAAAATACGATGGTCCTTGCTGTAAAGAGCTTTTGGCAAGTTTGCCCTGGAGAGGTCTCTGCTGGTGTTTGCTGCCCAAAACACTTCTCTGGAACCCCTTTGCTGTTCACCATACAACAAAGAGGAAAAAAAAAATCAAGAGAAAATATGCATCTAAAAGGAAATATCAAACATACTTAGAAACACTTTTTAACAAAGATTTTAAAGTAAAAGTTGGACCAGTTCAGTGATTTTCATGGGATCAACTGTTTCTTCCCCTATGTTCATTGCATAGTCACTGCAAAGCACAAGTCTTGGAAAACACATCTGACAGGCACTTGGAAATACCCCTGTTTTCAGGGCTTAAGAGAATTAAAGGCCTCACTCTTCCACTAGCACAAACCAGAAATAAATGCAAAGCGTCACCTGACATTATGCTGCTGTAAAACATGTATGCAGCAGAGTTGTTGTGCTTGCTTCAGTGGAATAACTTCAGTAACACGTGCAGATTGACATGCAAATAAACCTCTTCAAATTGCACCGAGAGGTGGAGAGAGAAAGACAATCTTGATTAAAATTTTTTGAAGGACACTACTATGAGGTGCGTAGTTATGATCAGCTCAACATAAATTATCATATAACCCATTTCCAATGAGAATGCAATATGAGCTAAATTTTACACTGATTTATAGCTTATGAAATCTTCACTGAAAACCCCGGTTGTTTCGCAAGTCCAGGTCAGTGCAGAATTTTGGTTTGATTTCTTTCATTAAACATGTAGAAGTGTGCATTAGGGGTGGAAGGTCGTGATAGCAAGAAAAAGATTTTAAAATAAATATCAACCCAGGTAAGGAAAAGATTATTCCCCTGTGCAGAGTTCTAAACCTGTGTTTAGTTTGCTGCGAATCAATTGCAGTGATGACATCATTTCAAAGATGACGATGTAGCTTTTGAAAAGAAACACCATAACACAAGTTATACCTGAAGTCTTTCTCTTGTATTCACAGAGTCTTGCTTCCTTTTTTCAGATAAAAAGCCTCTACCTGCATCAAGTCCCCGTTTACCTTGGCAGTCTGCAAAGAGCAGGTGGTGGCCTACCTCAGACAGCAGTGAAAAATGCATTTTTCTCTTCCTTTTCTAACCCACTTCAGAGACACTGTGACATCTCCTGCTAAAAATCCCACAGACTCTAGCAGAGTCCACGTTCTTGTCACAGTTGCAGCGTATAGCTAGTGAAACGGCAGAAATGTTGATTTGTTTGTACGGGTGTAGATGAGATCAGAGTCAGAGCTGGGACTGTATGACAAGAGAAGCAGCTTGCAAAATGGATTATTAAAAGGGTATCCCATACAAAACAACAGTCACACAGGGGATTTGGATTGATGAAGGTACTTGGGTTTTGTCTATAGGTTTGGGTTTTTTTAAATCATTATTACACGTCATTAATCCGTTCAGACACTATCTCCCTTTAATTTTGCTTGTTGCTTTTAATATTGCATCTCAAGATACCGGTGAAGTATCTCCCTTGTATTAGCTCCGCTCGTGCAACCCTTAGAGCTCAAAGACTTGTGTGATTAATAGCTCTGCCAGCAATTCCTATTTAAAAACTATTCCTGTTTTATCTCTTTTTACTCTGTCCCTGACTTTCCTCTCTGTGCAGAACACTCCCTGCCAGCATCTTCACTCAACCCAAAACATTGCAACTTTATTTCTCACTATTCCTTTTCCACCTGAAGATGGTCCTGTCGATTTTGTTTGACTGGATAATAACCAGGCAACTTAAAAGCACAGTCCTACAAGTAGCTCAGTGCCCACTACTGATGTAAGCTGAAACAAGTAATTTAGTGCCTTTGAAAGAGCTCAGCACCTTGCAGGATGGTATCAATGAGATTTGGCCTGCTAAGCTATGGTTTGCCTGTGGCCCTGTTTTTCACTCAAAGACAGCATTACCTTCTAGTCTTGGATTTCAAGAGAACAGAGAAAGGTATTTAAACAAGATCACAGAGGATCTGTCACTGAGCAGGCAACGCAGACTCCTTACTGCAAGCCTCCCCAGCGAGCACGGGAAGTGTAAGTTCTATTCTCAACATTATTCTGTCATCCCCGTGACAATTTAATTTTTTTTTTTTATCTACTGCTTCTCGACTCTGTTTGGGTAGCCATGTCTCCTCAATATCTCATTCAGGTGTAGCACGGAAAAGTCTAACAACGCTGGGCTGGCAGCCAAGCTTGCCAGTGACTGACGCTCGCGTAACTGAACAAAGATTTGCTCTGCTCCAAGCAGGAGCCTGACTACACGAGGCCCAGCAGTGACAGCGAGGGTGCAGGCTTGCATCCTAACAACGCCGTCTCCAGCTTGTGCTCAGGCAAGTGGAACCAGAACTTAAGCTGAATGCTAAAAGGCTTCAATCTTCTGCTTCTTTCCGATTCACCTCCTGTATAAACCCAGGACTTTTTAGTAAGAGCAGCACATTAGGGTAGTTACATCGCTAATCCGGGCATAATTTTAAGCTCAATGAAAGACGATTTAAATGTCGAAGGAGAAGGAAAGCAAAGGGAGGCACAGAAGAGAGGAGGTGGAGAGGAATGAATTGCTTAGAATATGTTTTTAAGAGTGTATTCTTGCCAGTAAACGACAGAAATAAATCAGCAGTATGAAGTCACTGGTAGCTGGATTTAAAACAGAGTTTATGACCATTTGCTAAGGGGCCAACATAAAGCATAAGAAAACCAATAAAAATATAGCTTCCATGAGCAATGATAATGTTAATCTGTTAGAATAAATTCTTTAATTTAAATGAAATTACACTTCTGCTAACACAGACCACAGGCAAATTTAACAAGATCTCTGCCCAAAAGGTTTTACTGTCTAACCAGTCAACGATTGAGGGGGTAATAGAAACAAAAATGTGTAAGTGAAGTCTGTGCCCAGCAGAAATATGTGGATATCTAAATCTCCTTGCCTCACTTGAAAAAAAAAAAAAAATCTAATTTTCCATGGAGAGCAACTGAAGAATTACAGCTTTCATGTAAGCAATTCCATGATTATTAACAATTGTCGGCTGCCCCCAGTCTCCCTCCCTCTATTTATTTACTTTTGTTTTTTTGAACTGAGGATACTTTTTCTTGCATAGATGTAATTAAAAGAGCTAAAATGCTCTGGCGGTACTTCAGTCTGAACCCAGGTGAAATAGAGAGCTGTAGAAGAGAAGTCAGAGTTGGTCTCATGCATACAATTTCATCAACTTTCAAACAATTTTGGAGTCTAGTCTCTGATGCTTTTCAGTCTTGGGGAAGTTGCTAACTATAACCCCATTTATCAAACATACTAGTTACATACTGGTCAAAGAACACACCTTTCACATCTCCAGTGGCCTGATGTTGGGTCTGTTATGCAAGAAATACTGTACCAAGCTGTGAACAGCTACGGACTTAGCCTAGCCTGTGGACTGAGATAACCCCTTAAACTTTTCATCTCTTAAAACTTCAGTTTACATTTCAATTAGGTCACAAGCAAAATCCACTTGGTCATGTCAATCTACAGATGACATAGCTTGATCATAAAAATCATCACAGAGCTAAGCACAATTGGTAATCTCAGTAGCAGGCAAAGATGCTCTAAATTAGAAATGTGTGGGTGGGTTATGCATCTCTACTATCTGTCTTCAGTAATCCACCCGCTAAGTGGGGTTTTTTTAATACATTATTCTTAAATGAATATAAAAGTGAAAATAAAAGTGCACAACTAAGGTATACTGAGAAAAAAATTAATAGGAATGAGCAGGAAAAGCAAGAGTAGAAGTGAAGCCTTCTCAAAGAAAGGCCTTACAGACCACAAACATCTAAGAGATCCTGTGGCCAGTTCTCTGCTTCGTCTTTCAGGAGACAGAAAACCAAGTATCACTGAAAACTTTGGCACCATTAATATTGAAGGGGCTTTTTTTATTCCCCTTCCTCTCTTTGGGATTTTTTGAACCTGGATCTTATAATTGAAAGCCAGTGGATTAAGCATAACACATCAAACCACTGTTAACACCCAGTCTCCCGCAAGGCTGAATCCTAACAACTCTGTTTTCTGCCTACAGTATGTGCAAGCAAGTGGAACCACCACATGCACTGCATGCTAAAGGCCACAGCCTTTGTCTTCTCCAAGTTCTGTCTATTTCAGAGGCTAACATGCTGCAATTAGTCTAATTAATGTGAAACAATGAGCTGTGTTACCACTTATCAAATTGATTGTTCCCCTATCAAAACAAAACAGGCTGGCTTTTTGATGTAATTTCAAGAGATGATTTGAAATGTCATGTTGCTGCAAGCCAATTACCTTATGACTGGAGTCACGGTCAACAGAATACATAATTAGCAGGAGTTTGGGAAGGCTGCTTACTGCTAGTATGCTAATTAACTGTCTTTTGTCATAAAACAAAAAGGTTGTAGCTAGGGTTGTGAAATAGGTCTTTTTTATTTACATTTCTTTGTGCTTATCAATGTGAGGCATGACAATGCAAAAGAATGGAAAATTTTAATTCCACTACTTCAAATTAATACTGAGCTGCAAGGTCAGGCATGGTGTTGGACTACAAGCGATGCTCAAGCCTTCCGTATGTGACACACGGACTGCACCCTCTGCCTGGAACGCGACAGAATTAATCATCAAGTGAATCTCATACCAAAAAGCCACCGAGTAGCACCTATGAAACAACTGATGGCACTCGAGCGGTACGGGATGCTCCTTTCCAGAAAGGAGAAGAGTACCTGTGATAGCCCGAGCTTGCCAGGGGCCACACTGCCAACCCCAAACTGCTCCACCATGCTTTTTCAAAAGTGCCCTCGAAAGCAGAAAAGCTTAAACTAAAAACAAATTACATTATTACTTCTTCTTCAGCATGGTGCTCAAAGAACGCTTAACGAGGGCGTGTGGGATAGCAAACGAACCCTGCCTGTGAGGAAAGAGCTTCATAACTCAGCTGCTGCCACCTCCTCTCTGTCACCTCATTTGTGTGATAAATTTTGTATTCCTCAGGCATTCGTTAAAGAGCTGGTCCTGCGCAGTGCCGGGTGCCCTATATAGCTATAGGTTTTGGGGAAAGCTGAAGAGCTCATTACTTTGCAGGATAAAGATCTCCCAGAAAGAATCCAAACTTGAAAGCTGGCTGTCAGCAGCTCCCGCTCTGCCCTCTCTCATCCCGGCTCCGCTCCACGCATCACCACACTGTCACGCGAGGGTAACGGGGGGCCAGAAATTAGCTTAGTGAATCATCGCTAATTCCTACCAATTTAAATTCTGGGTTTCTTTTTCCTGCCTGTAATTCAGCACTTTATATAAGGTTTTGCTTGGCCTGAGCGACTCCCAAGACCAAGGTCTGGAATCGCTGGAAGTTTTAATGATGTTTCGCTAACAGCTGCTGACTTATGAATCCTCCTATTTGTCGTAGAAACAACTTTGTTTCTCTGTGCGTGCTTGGTTTGAACCACTATAGAGATAATTCTCATGCTTCTTCATAGCCCTTAAAAGCAAGAGAGACGTGTAAATCACTCTCCTGTAGAAAGGAGAAATTAAGTGTTCAAAACCTAGATCAAAAAGTTGTCAAGCTTGCCTTTTCTGAAGACTTTGTTTAAATTCAAACCCAGTCTACTCCAGGTTCGCACAAAGAATCTTAAAGTTTCAAGTCCAGAAATGACACAGAGCGGATCACCTTTAAAATCATGATATGAAATTGGTAGTCATTCCTAAGTTATTTTCCTGCTTCTCTCTTCTGATCTGAGCAGAACTCAAAGTGTAGTAAAATTAGGTATGCATGCAGGAAGGCTAAATTTTTATCTTAAATGATGAAACCTATAACGAACAGGAAAACACTAATTTCTTCTGGTGCTGTCATTTACTAGAATCAACATCATCCTTCCCGTCTTTATTCAGCAGAGAAAACAAAGCTAATCCCAATTTCTAAAGAGCTGGCTAATAAAGGAGTCAAGGGATCATTAGTCTAATTAACTCATTCCTGTTTTCAGTTTACATTTCATTATGCTATTACACTCTTTGAAATGTCAATTTTTAAATACCATAGAAAACTGTTTAACATATAGACATTATGTTCAACAAATCTAGGGACATATAGAACAATTACTCAATACTAGTAAATTAATAGTATCCAGGCACGCAACTAAACATCTCCCAGATAAATCATTATTGTAAACTTCATTTATTGATACACAACTCAGGGAAATATTTCAGTGACACTTGGCTCCCTGCATTATGGTGGTGCTTTTGCTACCCGAGTATTCCATGATACTCAGATAGATGTCCTTGCAACCACTTTTGGTAATCAGACCACTTTATTCTTAACAAAATAAATCAGAATACTAAACTACAACTTCCTGTCAGGGTATTTTTTTCTTCTCTTTATTAGGTGTCTTTCTATAACTTAATATAATGAGTCACTTACTGTACTTTAAGTCAATTCTTAAATTGATTTAATGAGTCTTTTAAGTCAATTTTTAAATAAACATAACTTCTGTTAAATTAATGGTCACTTCCGTAACCAGCTTTTTGGAAACAATCAACTTGAGTTAACAGTACAGGCTTGTATTGCTACACTTGCACAAACAACTACAAGTTCGATAAAACAATTAAATTCTTGATACAGATGAAATATTATGCAAAAGTATTGTGTGTGCACACAAAAGCAAACAGGAAGAGCGAAAGCCTGTAGGCATGCACACAAAAAACCATTCGCCTGTGCGTGCTTCGGAACTCCTGACATGGCTTGCTGGGGAGGAAACAGCTCTTGCTTAGCACTTAATCCAGTAAGCCACTAAACGTTAAGTAACACTACACAGGACTTGTCCCTGAGCATCTCTGGGATTACTCACATGCTTAAATTGGACATAGATCACAAACTGCTGGACCTCAGCCTGAAGTACGGAGAGGTTTTGCTAATGTGCTTCTTTGTAGTGAAATGTCTGCAGGAGTCTGGGATAACTGAGCAATTAAGATGGGCACAACATGATGAGATGCCCCCTCCACTTGCCTGGGCGTCATCCAAAGTCTTTTCTCCTACAAATTTGCACGGTACATACACCGAGTATCATCTCAAGAGTTGACAGAATCAGGCTACGTGTGCCAGAGTACACCCATAACGTTCTCCCAATGAAAATGTCAGACATCGTGATTCCTTTGTATGTATTTTAAGGGATGCTAATGATCGCTTGCGCTGACTCCAACTCACAGGCAAAATGAAGACAGACACTTTGAAACAGGAATGAAGCATGACAGCAGCTCTTACATAAATATGATCCAGGCATCAATTATATCTGCTACAGCATGGGCCCGGTTATTAGTCATGCTGGATAATAAGAGATCTGATCCTTATGTATGCATGAGTTTTCTTGAGTGTCCGAGATTCGCCAAACCACTTTCTAATACTTTCTAATGTCATCTGGCCCTTACCTTCAGTAAAAGCTTACTAGTGAATTCCCCAGTTATTTTCATTTCTGAGAAGTGGAATTTGATCTTCTGAATAGCCTGGACCTTGGCAAGACCTCTAAAGCATCTCTACACCATCCTCTAATTGTGACCAGGCACTAACATCAGGTAAGTTTAGCTCTTCCGTGCTATAGATGCTACAGAAATGAAGAAAAAACTGTTTTAATATCCACCTGTTCAGTCTATCACAGGAGAAGAAGTCCTTGCCAATCCCTAGCAAATGGAACGTGTGACTAGATACCACGCTGGCTGAAGGAAAGCACACAGCTACTCATGGGCAGTGCTTTTTTGTAGCTGTCCTTCCATTTTGGGAAAGAGGAGGGTTCAGCTTTAGGCATCCAAGTTTGAAAAAGTTCATCTGAGAACAAGAGCTTATATTGGAAATCTGTCACCTGGTGAGACACAGGACTCAACCTCAGGTTGAGATGTGTATTAAGAGATATTTATGCAAAATTTGAAGTTGAGGGGCAAATTTGAACAGCAGCAACTATATGTTACAGAATCCATACAATGTGTTTCTGGGATAATAGTATGGGGACCCCAGAGCTGCAGGAAGCAGAGGGGACGATACCATTCTGCTTTTTGTCACCAGCAGTAATACCCTCAAGGAAAAGAGGTACCCTTAAAAAGATGTAAAGGAGGACCATGAGTGCACTACATGGATTATTTTTAGTGCCTTAACAGGGATTAAACCACATCCATTAATTAAAGTATTTGGAGAAAGCTAGTGAAAAATAACATTTCTATGTTTTAAAAACATAATATATGTGTCTTTAATATCTGCTCTGCTTTCGGAGGACTGAATCCGGATAGAAACTGTAGCTAACAAGGTACCTGATAATGCTCCTGCAGTAAGAGACGAGCATTAGCTCTCATTAATTCATGTTCTTGGTGGTGTTTGGCATCACAGGCTGACCTGATGTGATGTAAGAGGATGTGGCATGCCAGAATGAATCATGACGTGTTCGGAATCGCAAAAGCAAACAAACCCTCAACAACTAAACTTCCCTGCAGCCCCTGGTAGGGAGTTTCGAATTCCTGATCAGACACTGTCTTACCTTTATTATCAACATGTTATACCTCCTGTTGGTTGTTCAATGAGTATTTTCTCTCGTCTGTTTTCTAAACCAGCCAAAGCAGGTCAATGCATCTTCATTTAAAAACAGAAGCACAGAATGCTGCTTAAAGCTTTGACTTACCAGAGTCTTTTATTTTCTTTCCCTCTGCATGTTGCCACCTGGTATTACCCAAATATCTAGCATTGCCAAGAGAAGACCAAGCTGATTAGGAGATACACACTGTTATTTTAGGAAACCCCTTGGAAAAAAAAATTATTTGGACTTGAAACAAGCCTGAAACATTAGAGCAAAAGCGAATACAAAAGCAGAAGCTACAGCACCGTACGCCCCATCTAACAAGGTGTTGAGCGCCAAAGCCCAGGAGACTGTTGGTGCTCTCGCTGTGAAGATTAGACAAGAGCACTCACGCAGGACACAGCAGGAATACGAAGGGACATGAAGTGAGCAATCCCGGCAGACAGCCTGTTGAAATGTCAGTCAGGCACTCTGCCTCCACCACCTTTCACAGAGCTAAACATCTCTTTATGTCAGAACAAATTGGGCGCTCCTCAAATCTTTTTTTTCCTCTCCCCTGACTTCAATGCGACGACGAGCGCGGGGAAGGGGAGCGGGAGGGAGCGCGCAGAGACAGCTCAGTTCAGTTCACATGAAAGCGCCCTGACATGATACAAGCCTGAATACTGATATTGGCAACTCTTACAATCTTATCAGAGAGGTAGAAGCAGCAGCAGCCGGCATGCTACAGACCTTCCCCCTTTCCAGTTACGCTGGGTGGCTGTTCCCTTCGCAGGTGTCCCGCAATGTCCTTTGAAAAGGAACTCCTGGGCTTGATCAAAGGCCACAGAAGCAAACATGGCATTTCCTTATTTACGAGCGTACTTACTTTAGTCATCTTTTTCTTCTTTCTACTCCTGCCTTCCCTTGTTAGTCCATTAAGGAGGTCTAATTTTAAACGGCGTCTAGCACAGTGCTCAAATGGAGACTGGTGAGTGACCGCAGTCTTGTTTTAAATTATTTGGTTTCACTTGCAAAATTCTGTACAGGGTGTTTGGTGAGGGTTTTTTGACCACAAAAACATACATACACAGAAGTTATTTTTGCAGCATAACAACAATAAGGAAACCTTCCCACTGACTTCTGTGAATGTTAGAGAGGTCTTAGTATGACTGTATAGAGATACAAAGATTACTTTGATTTTTTTTTTTTAATTTGATTCGACACATGAAACATTGCCTTAAAAATGATCAGACAATTTTCATTCTTAAAAAAAAAAAAAAAAAAGACAAAGGAAAACAGAAAACTTAAGCCAGGCAAGACAAAGAACTTTGTGAAAGCACTGCACCATCTGCCTCCAGGAACAGTAAGATTAAGCTGCTAGTCCACCTTTACGTTATAAAGGTGACGAAAAATAAAATTTCTTCTAAAATAAGCATCTCTCTAAAAACACCCCCAAAACAACAGCCCCCCCAAACATCATAAACCCCCCCAACAAGAAAATCTGTGGTTTTAAGAAGATACAAAGTGAATATTCGACAAGAAAATGTAACTAGTCGGTCACTGTCATAGCCTGGCCACCTACTCTTTCGATCACAGGTTTATTGCAAGCATGATCATTTGTACATTGATCCAGTTCTAAGACTTTATTCTGGATAATTTTTTCTAAATGTTGCTTAGAAGTTGTAATATTAATTGATTACAGCTAAAGATCAGATGCATTACATTACAATGTAAAGTTCCTATTTATGACATTCAGGTAGGTAAATGTCTGTGTGTATGGTACAGACATTACCAGACCATTTTCTGCCCATTACCGCCAAGAAAAGAAGCCCATACTAGAATAAACTGTGCAGCACTTCTGGCATTCGCTAAAGGAAGAAAGCTTTATAAGAAAAAAGAAATACCACTGGTTTTTACAGGTGTTTAATAAAGACAAGCTGAAAAAGGGTTCCTATTTTAAGCTTGGTGATAGCTAAAAATGCATTCAAATATGTTCAAAAGCAATCTGAAGTCTCCTAAAAATGGGTGTTTAAAAGTATTCAAGAAAACAGTAAAAATGCAAATAATATTTGTCACATTATTGTATGATATGGGACAAAAATGCTCATAAATTCAAAGAACCCTGCTGAGGCAAACTGCACTTCATTTAAATATGACGTTATTTGGGAGTCATTAAAACAGAAATAATGTTTATCGGTTGCATTGTAAAGGAAAACAGCAAAAGTTGCCCATAGTAGAATGAGTGGTGCAAGGGACTGTGAGCATAACACCCTTAATTTTAGTTGTTGTAGCTGTGCCACGGGAAATGAAAAAATGTAATGTAACTGATAATTCACTACTGTAGAAATGGTACAGTAAAAATAATGAGGAAGCACCAGTATTTTCAAGAATCTTGGATCAATATTCTAACATCCTTCATATACATTATAATGAGACCAATTTAAAAAAAAAAAAAAAAAGGGTGCCAATAGTGACTGCTGACTTTCCACTTAGAAATGCGTTCAGTCCTAAGAAAGAAGAAAGTATATAGTGCCTGTGATTGCTACAAAATCTATATAAAGTGCTCTCCTCCTTCCATTCAAACGTTTTTGCCTGTTTTTGCTTTTTTTTTTTAGTACGGAAATATAAACCCACCTAATGGGACCCTTAGGTTACACGGAAGTGGGCTAATATGTTGGTTTTGATATAAAGAGCCTAACTCTCATGTTTAAAAGCATCTAACCTTGCTGAAAAGAAAGGTTTTCTAGCTGTAGCCATGAAGAATCTTCTGCAACTTGAGTTGAAAAGCTTTTGTTTACATAGACTTGTGTAAATCTGTCTATACTCACTTCTAAAAACAGAGTGAAATAATGTGCAAAGACCCCCAAAACTCTGGAGCTGCCATTTTGAACCTCAAACTGTTCCCTGTAGTCAACCAGCAGCATTCATTGTTGGTTATTTGTACATGGAAATCAAGATGAAGATGCACGCAGAGGCCTTGATTACGCAGACATTTAGTCAGTGCCTTGACTATTGTGAGCAGCTTTTGGAGAAGCAATCAAATTAAACATCCCATTAAACGTCTGATGTAGGTAAATCAGCTCCCATGTCTTAAAATTTGATCCATCTTGCCTTCCTCCACCTACTAAATCGATTTATATTTGTAAAAATCAGTCATGCACTTGGCTTAGTCTTGTCTTAATTCTGTCAATGAATTTCAACATATCACATACAGCACATTGACATAGTTTTAATTCACCTATGAAGACCCATTACGGTTCTGATATAAATGAGTTCAAATAATTCTGCATCACGCCCTGCTAAATGGTGGCTCGCCTGAACGCGATGCCAGTCACCTAGACTGCCCATGGCTTAGTCCATCTTCCCTCTCACGTTATGCTTGTTCCCTTCCGACGCGTACTGAGCCACGCAGTCTGAGGGGATGGGGAAAGGGGCTGGGATGTTAGACTGCCTTTGTCATTTCCCTCTTACTAATGAGGCAAAAGTCCCTCGGACAGGCACACATTGCTCCCCAAGTCAGCGCTGCTGACGTTGCCTTTGTTGGCAGCTATGGCTGAGCAGGGTTTTAGGGAAGACCCAGCAAAACGCTCGCCAGCCAGTGGCAGTATGGTCTGTACCGCTATGTTTTGCCACCTTGCAACATGTGGCCTTTCCTGAAGCTGTTCTGAATAGAAACCAGACTTTTGCTGAAGACCTCCACAACTGGCCCAATCTGCATTGCACCACATGGTATGCCGTCTTCAGAAATCTTCACGTGGCCTACACCAATTTGTATTCATGTTATTTTCCTTGAGCTTGAAATTGATTTGTGATGTTCTCTCTGAAGGCTCACAATTTACATAATTTGCCATTATTCCTGCATCACACACCACGCCACGTTGTGGGCTAAATTCTTCGCCATGGAAGCGGTCAGGCGTGGGCTCAACTTTACCCACAAGAGGTCCTATGAGATGTATCTGCTACTGCTCATATGCCAAACTTCAGCATACACTTATTTACTTTGTCATGCAATAGCCCATACCCAACATGTCTTCTTGGAGCAATTAAGAATGGGCACACAATAACTGCAAGCAGAATTGGACTAATTGTCTCCACAGATTTGCGCTAATATACCAGTGTCTCAAGACATCACTTCATAACAAGGAAGAGATTTAATTTCTGCGGATTTGTATAAAAAGCAATTTGGAAACTTTGCAACAATGATATTGTTTCCCATAAATGCCAAATTGGTAAAAACATCATAAGAGGCAAACACAGCACATTCACAATATCATTTTTTCTATCTTAAGTACCAGCATTATTCAAAGACATTATACCGCTAAGTATCCAAATAATTCATTCATTTTAAGGATCGAAAGCATAATATTATTCTGTTGAATTAAGCTCTCTCTTTTCCAAATCCCTCTTTTCCACTTAAACTGAGGCAATAAAGGCATCTCAAAACATATCTGTGCATCAAGGCTTTCATTTTCAGTTTTCAGTTCATTCTGCTGTGGTTGGGGTGTGCACTTGCCTTCTTGCTGAGTACCAAAATGCTTATTTTTGCAATTCCCTGCTTTGGATCATAAAATGAGCCTCAGGTATCATCATCTCATTTCTGCCTTCCATTGCTAGCAGGAAGGAGGAGGTTGGCGAGGGAAAACGTGGCTTACCTTTAACTTTCTGGCACTGCTGTAATGCAGCATCTCCAATTACAAAGAAATTGTAATAACTGAAAGTGACTGTTTAAAATGATAGCAAGGATCAAAAGTTCTGACTAGGGTAGGTTGGGCGGGGGGCAGACAGCCTGGTTTTAAGCACACCCTATTAATTGATGAACATCAGGACTTCGTGGTCATTTAACACTCCCTATAAACGAAGACTTGATAACAGTTATTGATCTCAGTTTTCCTGGAAGAGGATCCCTGGGCTCAGCAGTGAGCAGTTTTGCTTCTCTCAGTTCATAAATACAAGAATAGACCTATTGCTCAAATGCCACCTAACTGACAAAAATGAAATAAAAGTAAAATTTCAGTGCAGTGTGGAAGCAATACAGGTGGATTTCCACAGTGCTTTTTGAGTAGATAGCCCAAGGTTAATATAATCTCAAATTTCCTTATGGGGAATACAGAATTGCCACAGCTGGCCCTGGCTATCATTTGAAAATATTTTCTTAGTGAATGTCTACTAAAACCATGTAAGTATATAAGTTACTCCACTTATTTATTTACTGATATTTCTTGTGTTACCACGGAGCTTGAATACCTCCGAACATTAGTGAATTGAGCCTAACAAAATACAGGATGGAACTGTGAGCATCTCTGCTGCCCAGGCAAGAAGCTGAGGCATGGAATGGGAAGTGTTGGGTTGTTGCATCCCCCACACAACTGTGTCACAAGAAACAGCTGGAAAGAACTATTTTCTCTCCAGTCTTATTCTTTTGTCACTCAAAACTTTCCCCCATTTTCCTTCTTTCTAACTTTTTTCTCCCTAAAATTCTGCTATTGGCTGATCAAATCAAAAGCTGATTTCTGAAACTTTCTGTGATGCTGCCAGAAGCGTCTACATCACTGATAATATATTATCCCACAATTTAAACAGAGAAAATTAATCCCCCCTCTCTCTTTCCATCTCCCCTTCCCCAGCAACAGAAAAACAATCTCTACAGCTCCTGACCCTCAGTTCAGATTAAACCTAGATGTCGAAGAAGAGACCTAGAAAGAGGTGCACATCCCTTCCAACGTGGATTTAAGGAGAAGCTACACAAGTAGATGAACTGTTGAACCCAGTCCTCTGTCTTAAAAATACATTTCATTGTGATTGTTAAAAACATGTAACAGAATTTTGAAAAATGAATTAAGGACGTATTGCCATCTCCAACAAAATAATAAAAGTAGAGAGATTAAGAGGCAAGCATATCTTTTTGAATTGTAAAATAGGTTTATAGGTCTTCTAATAACAACTTTTACTCAAACCTTACATAAATAGGCTTATATGATACAAATATTATGTGGGCTATGTGGAAACTACAAGGTCCCTAATCATGTTTAGGGATTACTTGACAGAACAGAGACATTTCATTCCTATTGGACCTAGGGATTACAGCAAAGAAACATCTAATATTCCATTTTTTAATTTCATGCATTTTTTATTTACCTTTAATGATGCTGTATATATTCATCATCCTGAAATATTAAAACAGTATGAAAAAAGTAATAAATTGGTGGAAAATTTAGGGAATGGGAATGCAACAGCACGCAAATCATACACTATCAAGTGCTTGATACACATTTAAAATTACTGCCTAGTACAGCAAAGCCAAATTCCTGGCAGATTTCTGAAGCGCAAAGTCACAATAAGAAGATCAGCAGAACAGACTGAAATAATAGAATATTCATCCCCCTAATCCATATGCAATTCTTTAGGGCTTTTTTTTAACAATGCATATGAGGTCTGACTGTATTCAGGATTTAAATAAGTTGTCTTTCTCTCACACACACACACACACGCTCACTCTGTATTTTTGTTAAAAAAAAAAAAGTATATACAGTTATCATTTCTGCTCTACTGCACCCACATTGACAAGGTTAGCACATCTCCTCACACCTCAGATGAAACAATCGCATTTTAAACAACAAAAGTGTTAAAAGAAATACATTTATTCATACCATTGAAATCTCCAGCAAAGAGCTTTTTTGGAAGGAAGGGGTCCAGTTTGCCTGGGAAAGGGATTTTTTCCTTTAATTTTATTTTTTAACTCTTTCCTACTTCTTACTAAATAATTGCTGGGTAATTTAAATCAATTTCATGTTTAGTTATTGGCAATAAAACTTTGAAACCAGTATTAAATTTTTGAGATCATGCCTTTCTCTCTAGACAGATGTAATTTTAGATCTAGTATTGTATAAAGGGACAGAGACCTAGAGACAAATAAATCATCACTCAAAAGACAGATGCTGATGATAATAATGATACATGTAGAAAATGTGCGTGAGGATGGGTGATGGCGAGGTGTAGTACGAAACTTCCATTGCCATGCATAAGATTACTGAATTACTTTCAAGTAGTGCAAAGCCTCAACTGACTTATAGCTGTTCCTCCAAACAGGAGTAGGAACAAATTCATACCGTATCGTACAGATACACAAAGCCTGATCTTGAGATCAAGCAGGTTTTACACAGGTTTAACTCTGATCAAGCTGCAGAACGTCAACACCACAGGCAGGTTAGATATAAAATGAATGTACCCAAACATAAGGCATTTGCAACGGTAACATACGTGTCGCCAAATAAAGGTGTCTATATGTGATAATTACAGTGGCCACATGCAGAAAGCAACTTTCACAACCATCACAACAGTTCTTGTCACAACTCTGTTAGTGAGGCGAAGGAGCACGAGGACAGGTGATGGTACATGGAAAGCCATCTGGTAAGTGAGAAAGAGCAGTCACAACCTGTCGAAACCTGAATAACCAAATGTAGCTACACGCTATTTTGTAGTAACAGGTCTCATGGGAAACGGCCTGGGGTGCAGATTGCTGCTGAGCGTTTACCAGGACTTTGGGTTTCTACCTGGTGAGGGGCATGCTGATCCAACCCACTTCAAATCATGCTCATGTGTTCCTAGCCAAACTGTAATATCAGGTTGGCATTGCTATTCAAACTGCAAGGCTACTGTTTTAATTTGGCACAGACTAAACAAGCAACGTAAAACATACTTAATGAAAGATTTTCTTTTTGGCAAGGAACTTCCTTTCTTTGGTAAGAACCTGCTGTGTTTTACACAGCTGTGACATCAGTACCTGCCCATATTGTGACACCCATCTACTGACACAGAGTCCAAACCTAGAGGCGCTTATTGCTTACAGATGTCTAATTATTATTGACAGATTGGGAAAAAAAATCATAACAGTAATGAAATCAGCAGCAACAGTCCACCAACAACAGGGCTAGAATACATCCATCCTGTTTATATATTTTACAGGCACATAGGCAAAATAATAAGCATTCTTAGAAAGATTTGATCTGTACTAGTGAGAAAAGTGTTAAGTTGTATAAGGAAATAAAAGACAAATGAGCATCAAACTTCTGCTAGAAAAGATGATGAATAAACAGGGTCTATTGATGTACACTGAACTTTGGAAAGAAAGCCTGGCAGATGCCCTGCAGAGTTGAAGTCTGAATCTGAAAGATGCAAGTGGCAGCAGCTTTGCTGCAAACACACCATGGTTTAAAAGACAGGGTAATTAAGTAAGAATACAGAGTACCATTTCATTTTTGGGAGAGAAAAAAAAGACTATAGATGGATGCAGAGATGTATTAAAGAGGTATAAAGAGCACCCAGTGAAAATCAGTTGCACTTGAAATACATTAGTGCTGTTCTTCCTTCTGCTATCCTGTATTTTACAGGACATAACATATGCCTATACAAGCCTTTATTTTAGTGGAGACAACAACTGTTTGTGACAGAAAACGCTAGAAAATAACAGGAAAGCTTTTGCCCAAATTTCAAAGTTGTGTTCCAAAGCACAGAGCTAGTAAAGCTTGTGAATATGGTGAACACCATCTTTGTTAATGGGCACAAGGAATATTTTGTTTCCTCGTACTCAAAGAAATGGTTCAACCACCTTCTTTAGAAAGTTTCTAAGCAAGCAACATGAGACATGTATTTGGAACATGAAAATTAAATTCTACTCACTGAAACATGACAAACTTGTAATTAATTGAGAGTGGAGTCAATACTGAGAACATCCTTCAATGTAATGATGTTGGTACTATCAGCTTGTAATATGGGAATACGTTATAGACAGTCAAGTATAATATGGAAAATTACAGGTCAGTTTAAAAAAAAAGAACAGTCTGAAAGTTTTTCCTTTGGTCCAATCTTTAAAACACAAATTTTAAATCCTCAAAAGTTACATTTTCCCAGACATCAAATGAGATGATACATTACATTGTTTTCCTGTGATAAGGAATAATTCAAGGTCTTACATTGCCTGATTAATCTCACAACCAATATTTAGAAAAGGTTTCTCTGAGCTAATCAAACTTGACAAAAGCAATCTTCAAACTATGCCACGTTCACTAATTTGTAAGGTATCTCAAACTTGGGTTTTAATAAATGCAGTCTATGTTAGCAATAGTTCTAAATCCACCTGCTTATGAGACCCCCTGAATCTCACAGACAGTACATGAGGTATGTAAAAAGAAAACACACACAGATCAAAATTTTTAGGACAAACTTTTTTTTTTCTAAATGAAGGATGCCATTTTAGTTTCAAGACAGCACCCAGCTACATCCCTATTGCTCACTTTACATTGCATTTTATGGGGTAATTGCTGATGGTATTCAGATGCTTTTACTTCTGGAGCTAACTGCCTTGACCTTACTGGAGAAGGTATGTCCACTGATTCCCCCAAATAATACTTATTTCTTTATATATATGAAAAACAATGTGGCTTTCTGACTTTTGCTAACCTTCAATATATGTAGTTTTGTGACAGTCCTGGGCTTTCAGTATCACAACAGTATCATTAGGTAAAGGCCATTGCTCCAGAAGAGCAATGTTGTGATGGTACAGCTGTTACCATGAGGACAAGTGGTAGGGAAGCACTACAACACTGGTAGGGAACACTGTGGGGAAGCACGTAAATACCATCCCAATCTTCACCTTCACTACCAATTAGCATTGGTAGTTTCCTTTATTTCTCTGAGTGGTCAAATGTGTGTGAACATGATTTTCCCGTGGTTTGAGAACCTGTTTAAATCTGGTTGCCTGACTCTCCGCACTAAAAGAGATTCCTGAGTCAGCATAGCTGAGTAAGAGGAAGAAAAATATGGGAGAAGTGAAAGTATTAATTCTCTATTGCAAATATTCCAAAAGGAAGTCAAGCCTCCAGCTTATTCTTCCTCTCAAGTCACATTTAAGTTCTGGATAAGTAAGTTTCTGAGCTACTGACTCCCCTCTACTTCCTCATGGTTGTGTGCGACAGAGAAAACTGTGTTTCAACATAGGCAATGTCTATGATCAAATAATATAATACAGTAGTTCATTAACAAAGACTCACATGTATTAGAAGTTACTAGTGGAAGTCTTTTTCAGACCCAAGGAAGGATATCCAAATATTGGGTAACACCCTCTGACAGGGAAGACTATCAGTGAGTTTCTCTGTTTATATAAATAGGCCAATGCTTTTTAAAGCACTTCAGAGCACTTAACTAAAGCAAACAAGCACTTGAACTTTAAATATCTAGCAAGGGAAGCTATTGACAAGTACGACTTTGCTTAGTAAATCCTAATATCTTTGCGACCTTTCATTCATAGTCTCTTCATGAAGAGAAGCACCAGGCTGTTATCTCAACTTCAGCTCCACTACAAGATACAGTGAGAGGGATGAGCAATTGTCTAGCCCCCTTTTATTTATTTTTGTTAAATCAAACTACTTTATTTTTTCCTCTGCGGGGATCCTGGGCCCACAGCAGTCTTTAGAAAGCAGTTCCTGATTTTGAAATCTTATTCTCTTATTTGGGCTTTAAAGTAGGATTTCTCCATCTTACGAACCTCCTTTTCAACTCCTTGCTACCACAGGTAGCTAAGCCTTGACTTGGGAATATAACATTTACCAAACACCATCCTATTAATTCCCAACAGGTGAATACCTCCGTGGGACTTGTTTGCTGTGCTCGGTAAAAGGATGCCTTTGGTAAGTAGTCTTATAACGGTGCTAGTGTCACGTGTATCTTTTAGGTCTCCATACTTACAACACACTCCCTAGCTACTGTATTATGTACATCTACACCAGTCATTTCCTGACCTCGATTGTTGCAGTCTGATCCACATATACCTTTCTGCTGACACATCAGCATCCAAATGAATAATCTGAAATATTATTCTGTAGCTTTGGACAGTACATTTTTTTGAAATGTCATGATTTCATATGGGCCAAGTAACACGCAACTTCACAGCTGGACTCTGCTAAACCTGGTTTGCTGTATCACAACAGCTATGCTCTGAGAAATGTAAGGATTTATGCATTTTGAGGAAAGGCAGTTTTCAGAAGGAGAATGCCAGGTCAGCTCAAGTATTAGGCTGGCCCTGAGAACCAAGATGGTGGTGCTAAAAACAAGCTTTTCCGTTCAGTGGCAGGTACAGCTCATTCCATAAAGTCCTGCAGTATGTTTTGATTTTTATTTCTCTTTGAATGTGTTTTGCATGCAGTCTGATTATTGTGGCAGAAGAGAGGTGACAGAATAAACCTTTACTTTAACCTGGTTATTATCATCTTAGAGAAAGGAAATAAAGAATTTTTAAGCTATATACCAGAGCTCATTAGTCACATTGGGATCTGAGTTTTCTAGTTTTAGAAGTCATGTTCTGAAAGCAGTGTTGGCTGTTTAGGATTTGTACTCACTAGTCAGGTAATGAACATTCTTGAAATCCCATTTTGTTAGGAAAAAAACAATAGATGCAGTTGAGAATAGTTGGTGCTAAAGCCTCAGTCTACGTACAGTTCCTAAAATATTAGCTTTGAAAATTCTTTGAAATATCCTGTAAGTTATAATTGGGTTTTAATGTATAAAACAGCCAAGTAATTTAAATGTTTGCAAAAGAAAACAGTCTTTCCTAGAGTTTATGAAGTGATAAGTCTATTTCTTAGAATGATTAACTATGAATCCTGATTTCAAACATGAGCATCTACTAGCATATGCTCTCCACAGCTGACACTGCACGATCATGGAGTTTATCAAATTAATATTCCATGGCCCATCTCTGATATTAACTCCCCAATCCTCACCTCCCCCTTGAGTAAGTGCCTCAGTTTCTACAGAAGTGATTTTACTTCCTACTCTTAAACAAAAAGTGAAATTGGAATTAAGTGCTGCTCATGATATATTTTGGTCTACTGAGTGACACGTTAGATTTCTATGTACGAGGTGCATATCATGACATTCCCATTGGAAACTGCAAAAAAAGCCCAAACCCAGAAAACTAGTAGCATTAAAGGATAATACAATACTCATTCCTTTAAAGAAAATTTTTCAGTAGTGAAATGCATATTAGAAAGACAGATGAAGTACAGCCAGGACAGCATAAAGTGTGCTTTTGGGTAAGAATGCCCCAAATAACATCCCATTTTAGAACAGTGATAAAACATGACTATTACAAAATAAAATGTAATTCAGTTTTGAACACACTGCAAATAAGTAACGAGATCTAATTATTTAGAAAAAATACATGTGAAAACTTGTTTTTTTGTGTTCTAACACTTTATCTAAGCACAGCTGCTTATATAGTCAAAAGCCACCTCACTACTCTTCAAAACCATACTGAAGTATGAGATCGCCCTTTGTTTTGAAGGTGAGAGTTTATTTTACCCAAGACAGCAGCTTGTCAACTTCTAGGACCTTCAGCCACTAATCTCTCTCTCATTCTATAAGTGTCTAACAGATATTTCCTTGTTTCAACTTGGTGAACATTTACACCAGCCAAAATGCATTTCTTTAACACAACTAAAACACCACCTCAGAACACCTTGGACTCTCAGAAAGTTCAAGAGCAGGACCAAAATTTGGAAGGTTGGCTTAAAGATTAAGCGTGAGCCATTGCTGTGCCTGAAGCGATACGCTTCAGGAGGCAAACCACCCCCCTTCTGCTGGCTGCCATCTTCCACCACCCCCCGCAGCTCCGGCGTGCTCGTCCCACCGGACAAACCGCAGAGGAGAGGGAGCGAACCCCCTTTGTGGACTCACCATCCTTTCCTAGTCACATTCACTATGTATTGCATTAGAAAATCGTAACGGTGTTAAAATATTTTGGCAGGATTTGTTATGGCCAGATCACTCACTTCCTTTGGGACACACAAAGCCTCCTCTGGCAATGAAACAGCCCAAATGTCAGCAAATCCTATAGAACAGAAAACGGTCTGTCAATATAAAGCCTAAATGAATCTCCAATTAAACAAAGCAAAACTGTATAATACAAAAATGCACATACAGAGAAAAGAAACAACCTAGAAACATTCGCTTTTTATTAAGGATTTTTTTTTCCCCCACCCTCCAGAAACTTTTTAACAGCATTACAATGTATTCATCACCAGGTGCTATTAGAGCACAAGCTCACTCCAAGTGTTACCAATTCACGAACAGATTAGAGGGCACATTAATAACATAGTTAATATGAAGTGTTTAGAGCCTTTACGTCGGTGACAAATACGACTCAGCCAAATTTCCTGACCATTGAGGCCACGGAGGAACAATTTGGTAGATTTCATCAACAGTTCTAATTATGTTCCTGTCAAGTCGAGAACAAAGTAATCCATAACTGGGGGGCTGCTCGGAGACAGTGCCACACGAGAGTAATTTATGCCCAAGACACAGGGCCCTCGCTGTAGTTAGTGTGCACAACGCTTGACTAACAAGTGGGTTCACAAAAAGGAATTTATTAGGGGAAACGCAGCCCTCCAGCTCCAAGTGGCTCAGCGGGTGCAGGCTTAGGAGGAGTTACAAGGCAAAGTCTTCTCGTTCACGCCAGCATCCGAAGTCCACGCCGACCTCAGCAGGTTTTAAAATGCGGGATTTCAGCCCAAAGTGTGGCACTGGGCTTCTGCCGGAGCTAGGGGAGCCCGCTGCTGAGGCCGGGGTGCGACCCAGTGCTTTTAAAAACACATTTCAGTCCTTGGGCAACCGGCAGTGCCACCTCAGAGGCTGAGTGGTACCGCTGCCCTTTTGCCATCCTATAAATAACACGCTAATGAAAGATGCAAAGGGATTATTAGTAACAGTAAACTAAAATGGCACAACACACGATGCATTTCTTACCGCAGCCCAACTGGGGAACAGGCTGAGAAAGGGAAAGAGGGGGGCAAATGGGGGAGAAGCTGTCATGTAATTCTGAGTCATTTTCCACTGTGATCTATATTGGGATGCGGCTTCTATCCTTTCAGACGGGATATTTTGTATGTGACACTTGCTGCATTTCATGAAAAGATAGGAATGTCTCCCTAGCACTAGGAGAAGTGCAAAGCCTGGCCCTGGTCATTCAGGACGGGCTACTTGCTTAAGTAGTAAGATGCTAGAGAAAATAAACTGATGCATTTCAAATGTAACTAAGAACAGTATCTGTAAACACAGGGAAAAATAACATCAGCAAAAATTAGATTCATGTGATAAATACAAAATGCTTAATGGGTTTTCAAGAACAGTTTTCTGAAGGTAGCTGTGGGCATACGCTTCTGTCAGTGTAAATTTTAGATCTTCATTTAACAAGACAAAACCACAGAACTTAAAAAAAAAAAAAAAAGTAATTTTACAGCCCTTTCTTTAATAGTGAAGAAACAAGCTTACAAAAGCGCTACCAGCTAACCAAAGCAGCAGCCTGCTTCAATGGAGCGAACATCAGCTCGGATAAGGGGAATGCTCACACCAAGGAGCCATTTTGGAGACCGACTTTCCCTGCGGCCTGGAAAGGTCACTTTCTTCATCCACATTCCCCTCCTGCAGAACAGGGGCAAAGTATGTGACGGCAAGGACACTGTGCCCATGTGGCATTATCTTACCAACGGATTTTTGGCTGTACAAAAATGTTAGTAGCTTCACTGAACTGTTGCTTTTACATCACTTTTTAAATACTAGTTGAACACTGGCACAGAGTGAATGCAGAACACTGTTGTGGAGCACTACATCAAAACCCTGAGCTTCTCCTTTCACACTCTACTAAGGTTTCTTACTCAAATTTGTTTGAACCTGTTAATTCTCTGCTGTCACACTTAGGGAAATTCCCAGCACCTACTGAGTGGGACAGTCAGTCTCATGCAACAGAAGCATCACAGAATTATGATTACTTGCACCCCCTGCATCCAAGGATAAAAAAAAATAAAAAAATTTACAAACATTGGTGCCTTAAGCTTCACAAGGAGGCAAAGAAAAAAAAGAGAAACCTCTCTAGCAAATCAGACAGACAGTGATTCGGAAGCCAAGCGATGCCTGGACGTTATAATTCCCAGACTCGTGATTCAGTCACAAGACACGCTTCCTTTCCTGGTGAAATGTCATGCTGCTGCATGCTTCTGTTACAGAACACATCTTAACCAAGTGTAGCAAAAGCATGATGATCCCATTAAGTATCTAACATCTAATACCTTGTGAAAACTAATTTAGTGCTTTATCAAATCTCTAGTTTGTATGTAGAGCATAAACTGGCTGCATTTGCTAATAGGGCAGATTGACCCATCCCATGTATTATCAAACCACATCAAAGTCTGCTGGAGGACATAGCCTTAGCTACTTATTATCCCTTGCATTAACTCTCTCACTAGCTACTCGACCAATACATTTTCCTGTAATACATCTGTCATGATTTTGCAGAGAAATCAGCAATTCTGAACAGTGCAGCAGTTAAGAGACAGATAACGGGACCAAACCCATCATGGTCGCCTGGCTTTCCAAGCTACTGTTAATTGGCACAGATGGAAGCCCTTAAAGCTAGACTTGCACAACAGCACATTACTGCCGGGCCCCAGAGATTCGGCCTCTTAGTTAGATTTGTATTTTTAGAGCTTTAGTCATTCACGACAATTTCTTCACGATTTATTGCGTACAAGAGAAATAAAGCTGGATGCCAACACCTTCAAATTTATAAGATTTTTTTTTTTAAAGCAGAAAAAGGGCATCTTATGCAAGAGAACATGTGGCTCAGTAATCAGGAAAAAAGTGCTAGAATATTACTAATAATAACGTTAGCAACATTAGATCAAACGAGAACACCTTTGTTGGCTTGGATGCTACGCAATTGTGTTCCCCCTTGTGTTATGTTTAGGGTCTTATTTGTGACACTGTATAATGAACTATATATCTAAAGCCTTGCTTCCAACTGTCTGGGAACTTACATATGTGGCTGACAGCAGTTAAGAGTTCGGTTGGTTGGTTGTTTTGTTTTTAAATCACAGTAGCCACTATTTTCTGTTAGATAGTGTTTGTCTTTGGACTTGGAAATCCTGAGCCATTGTACATGGGTCTCTTACTAACCTTTTCTGATCATTTGACTACCTGTCATCACCATAACCCAGAAGACAGTGCTAAAATATTTAAGAAACTAACAACAAAAAAGCCAAAACATACTCTCTCTTCAAAAAAAAAAAAAAAAATCAAGTCCACTCAAAG
>Ga0065711_1027537_pt1 | contig 48328 bp, 23 predicted proteins | sample Hoacrofraction12_FD_59098 | JGI IMG/M metagenome (GOLD analysis project Ga0065711, IMG submission 59098) | Hoatzin crop microbial communities from Cojedes, Venezuela - Epithelial fraction 12 v2 (version 2) | ecosystem: Host-associated > Birds > Digestive system > Esophagus > Crop | place... | reverse complement strand
ATGTTCTGCTCATTTCCAGGAAATAGAAATAACAAAATCATAGGATGGCCTATTTGGTTCCAAACAGCTTACTATTTGCTTCCCACAGACACATACTGCTTAAAGAAATATAGATATCATGATGCACATGTGTGATACACAAAATCACATGATCAGCTTCTGAACCTGTTGGGCAGCTACACCACAAAAACAAGCTGGAGATTTACAAGGGCATGTAGTGATAGGACAAGGGGTAACAGCTTTAAACTGAAAGAGGGTAGTTTTAGATTAGATAAGAGAAAGAAACATTTTACTGTGAGGGTGGTGAGGCACTGTAAGAGGTTGCCCAGAGAAGCTGTGGATGCCCATTCCCTGGAAGTGTTCCAGGCCAGGTTGGATGGGGCTTTGAGCAACCTGGTTTAGTGGAAGGTGTCCCTGCCCAAGGCGGAGGGGTTGGAGCTAGATGGTCGATAAGGTCCCTTCCAATCCAAACCATTCTATGACTCTACGAAAATCAAACACTAATTTTCTGACCATATCAGCAAGCTTATCCAAACCATCCAGTACATCAGAGGAAGTGGGAACACCTGACCAGAGCAGAAGAAAACAGTCACACTTTTGACATCAGGCTGCAAACAGATTGTCTCACAGAATTTTTATGTGCAAACCAACCAAGGAAAGTCTGCAAGGACACAGACCTCCTGCCGTTGATTGTATCATGTCTGTTTGATAAAAATGGCAAAAATTGAATTCCTGAGCTGTATGGAAACTAAGGAAGTGAGTGTATTCCTCTCAATAAAGGGAGATCTGTATTGCAAACCTTTTATATCATCAGCCAGTTTCTATTCAGTGAAGGGCAGGAAATAATTTCTAACAGCAGAGAAAGTTTTTTAAATAATTACTTATGTGCTTGCTGGATCAGAGATGCATGACAAATTCTCAGATAATCCCCCCACAACCATTTTATCACAGCATTTGGACAAAGAAAATTGTTTGACATTAGCTTGATGGCACTTTGATGAAGAGCCTATTGTTAAATTGATTGTTAAATTGTTGACCCGTTCTGAGTAGTCCGAGGTAAGAACTTGCATGCTAATCATATTGAAATATAAAGAAAATATATATTTTTTTTAGAAACATGAAAAAACGTATGCTAATATGGAAAATCATGAAAGTATGATTTGTCTTTGAATAATCATTCAGTGGATGTAGCTCTATGGGTTCTCAGGATTTTTATGGTTGAAGAATCCATAGTACATGAGCAAATAATCCTCAGCAATATAGTAACGGTAGGACAAATTTTGCTTTCAGGGACACCTCTACAACTTTACACAAGCCAATCAAGATGCAACCAACAGCTTAGATCATAAAGTTACACTCTACTGTAAAAGGTAGCATGTAGCTACATTGACACAACAGGAAGCAAAAGAACAAAAAAATGCTCTTTCCCCCGAGAATTTATGGCTGTATCATTTCTTTTCATGGGACAGTTTACTCCTAGCCAGCTTTTGGGTGGTTGGAGTAAGGAGGAATGATTCATGTCCCCTTTCCGATCTAACCTGGGCAATGGCTTGTAATGGTAAGTTAAGATTATTTCCTGCTCTACTGGCTAGTGCTTGAGTTGCGGCTCAGCGATGCTGAGTAGTGAAGAGAGTGGGCTTACTTCTCCTTTACAGCCTCCAAAGCCAAGAAAAATACTGTAGTGATAGACCATTTTGCAAATACTTGGGTTCACATGAAAGAGGAAATGTTTGCTATCCAAGCCTAAGCAGCCTAAGAAGAAGGACAACGATTTCAAAAAATGGTTAACTATGAAGCTAATTAGACAGAAGAAAATGATGTATGGAGTAAGAATGTAGCAGCTTTACAAAGTCATGTTTCATTGTGTAGAATTTTAGGTCATGTAGCATGAGGAAAAAATGGTCCAGAAAAAAAATTAAGTGCTGAAGTAACTTAGGAATCCCAATCTATTTTTTAAAAAACAGTCTTCCTTTTGCAAAAGATGATTCATCTTCTCTCCTTGTCCTTAATTTTGTAACGGTGAGTAGACTGAGAGACAATTTTGCAAGGGACAATAGACTGAGTTTGTGCAATACCACTGTTCTCAAACACTGAAAGAGGTTAAAACATATTCCTTTGACTATTACGTTGTGGACATTTTTGCATTTCTTTTTCAACAGTGCCTGTTTTTGTGCCATGATTGACTACAGCTTTTCTAGTTGGTTGATAAATTTAATAGGTAGTTTTAAAATAAAGATTTACAACCATCTTACGTTTCAGAGGCAGAGGAAGTTTTGTCACTCACATAGTTTAACACATAGCCTCATATTATCCTCTAATTACCCCTTTCCCTGTGCTTGCTCTGAAGAGCATTATTTAGCGTGCTGCTAAAGTGGATCCCAGCTAATCCACAGATCGTTGAATTGCTGTTTGATGAACAGAGGAGACATTATTTCTTTAAAAGAAAGCTCAAATTATCACTCTGATCTGAAAACATTTCAGCACATTTATATTTTAGATTTGATAATACCATTTGCATAGGATATGGATTATGTAGGAGTCCTGTAGGTTACCAGACAACCATTAACAGAGAATTCTGTCAGTCTCCTGCACCCGATGACACCATCCCCAAATGAAACCTTAAGAGTTTGTGAGAAACAAACATCAAGTCTTGGACTACCAGGCCCATCTTGGGTTACAACTACTCCAAGTAGTTGTTTGCACAACTGCCTTACTCGCGCTTAGTATGGAAATACAATGCTAGTTCTGTGCTGACGGAAGACTGAAATCTTGATTATAGACAATTGAAAATAGACTGTTGCATTTATACAGATGCTTTTTGGAGCCAGAAGAGCAGTTGGACCTGCTCTTTCAGCAAATTAGGTAGAGGTGATAGAAAATTAGCCAGTGTGCCTAACTTAGAAGATATGAATTGCAACGAGTGGCCATAGCATTCATAGAATTGGCTGTCCGGGGACAGCCTTGCAAGTTACAAGCACCAGCAGAGCGTGAGGAATAAACTCAGCTGAAGTTGCATCTTACATTTGAATTAGGTATCTTTAGCTTTAACTCTAAGGATTTTTCTTGGCTTCTGCAACCAAAGTGTGGCTCAAAGAGGAATTCAATAACACAGAGTGCCCACACTGATACTATTCAGTGATGAGCTATTTTTGATGTTTTCTTTGGCCATAGCAGATAGAAAAACTTTCGATAATGCTTCTGCTCCCAAACACTACATTTCAAAGTACTAGCTGAGACAAAAGATTCAAAATATTATTCCTTCAGATCTTGCTGCATGTCTCATTGCTTAGTCTTGGAAACTGGGGTGGAGGGTGTTCAGATTTGTTTTTACCTGAATTGAAGAGGAACTTCTTCCTTTTTACTTCTTTCTTCAAAAAAAATTTGATTTATTTTTTTTCAAACCTATCAGGAAATGAGATTTCCCTGCTAGCAACAAATAAGGCTTTTGCTACTCTGAACTTTTCTCCTCCTTGTTCTCAGGTGCTGATTTCTGATACAAAAGTCACAGTCAGAGCATTCCCCTCTTTGCAAAGTTTCTCTGTGCTTACTACAGCTTTCCTTCATTCCTGCAGTCGTTCAAGCCTGAATACCTTTCCTTCTGGTCACTGTATTTTCAGTACTGTTTAGGCTGTTTATGAAAATATACATGAGAATTTTTTCATTGTAAATTCTTTATCTGGGATGTTTTTTAAGTCACTCTTTTATGGTTGTTTTTTTTTGTAATGAGTCATTCCTGACATATCAGTGATGCAAATGATAGAATTTTACTCTAGACCACTATTTCTGGGTTATGTTCATAATCCCTCTTTACTTTGGGGGCTCAAATTATCTCACCTATGAAAGAAGCAGAAATACACAAAATGCTACACAGTAACCACAAATTAATTCTTGCTTTTGACCACTTAGTTGCTTCTCTTGCTGCAAGCTTTAGACAGCTATCTACTGTCACATGGATTTAAAGGTCCTCCATAACTACTACAAAAAGGAAGAACAAAGCTCCAGTTTTACACCTCTTTCAAATAAATGATAGCCAACACTTTTTCAAGTGCGAAAAAGACTTAAGAAGTTAAATGTAGTGTGAAAAAGTTTAGAAGATTAAGCAATTAAATATTATCTTCTTAAGGAAGTTTTTATAAACAATATCAGAGTTTTCAAATGCCAAATCAACAGCAGGAAAACTATCCAAAACGCATATCTGACCCCATGTAGCAGATTTCCTCTTTCTATATTCTTGCCTTGAGCAGGAAGCACAAACAATAACAGTAAAGGCTAAAACCCATACATTTTTTATCCACACAAGGATCAATGATACAGTAGTGTTCTATGGTGTGTAGAAGAGACTAAATTTTGTAGGTCCATGAGTAGATTTTTTGCATGTGTACTGTGTATTGTAGTCCTTAGTGATTCTGTAAAATCTCTAAACTATTTACAGGTATTTTAAGGACATCTAGAACAGAATAATTTTTTAAACATGCATCTAAACTGATAACATAAAAATATAAAATAACGTTAGATTTGATTCACAAAAAGTAGATTTATTTTATATTTTCATTAATACGGGCTTCAGTCCTCTTTTTCTTTCTTCTTTGGTTTCTCTTCTGATGGAGAAAATGAGTATTCATCTAGGGAAGTGCAGAGTGTAAGACTGCAGCATACTGAAACAGCTGCAACTTTACTACTCCCAAATTTTACTTCTTATGTAATATGAATTGTCATGAATTAAGGGATTAAACAAATAAGTACAGAGCACAGTCCTGAACTAATCACACCATTTTGCTTCTGTCTTAGAGACATAGCATGCACTAGTTTCATTTTTGTACAAGCAAACTTTATTTCTTTCTGTCTTCCTTAATAGATAGAAATTCAAGTGGAAGCCTGACCAATCTTCTGGTAGTTCTATTTTTCCATTTCAAATATAGGTTACCAGGTTTTAAATCTCAAAAAAAACCCCTGCACTACTAAACATCAACCACTTCTTTGTAGAAAGTGTACATTTATGCATATTGTACAGTTTAAAAGCTTGTATAGGTTTTCTGTAGATGTGAAATATATTCAATCTTACGTCTAACTTTCTACTATTGCACTTTCAGACAAAGTATTGTTCTAATAAGTTGTGTAAGTTAATTAATAAATTTCTATTATTAAAATGCTGTGCTATAAGCAGTAGTACTAATGAAACTCAGCTTCATACAGACTCTGCCTTATTCCTGAGTTTCACTCCTGCATCCAAAATAGTGTGCCCAATATTTTCACCCACCTATCGTCTCACCTGGGCCTACCCTAAATTCTCTCCAGTTCCTTCTCACACCTCCTAGCTGCCTCTGCCTGAACCAGCAGGTGGGCGTCACAAAGAGCATCGCATGGCTGGTTCAAAGCTACATGTGGGGTGACTGGCAAGTCAGGACCAGTGTGCAGACTTGTTAACAAGCCACTACCCTGAGCAGCCCAGGCAAAATGATCCGGACTTGTTCCTCCTTTTCTGTCAGTGAGAGAGCAATTACAGGAACCATATTTAATTTTCACAAAACTTGGAGGACCTCTGTGTATTTGGGACCATCATCTTCCTGTTTCATGTGATTGAAACTAATCAGTAAGTTCAAATGTTCCGAGATAGGAGTAGGGTTGAGGTTCCAGCCTGGCATCTCCTGTCTTGTCTTCTCAACCTGATCATTTTTGCATTTCCCTTCCCTGAGGACAGTATCACACACAACACAGATACGCTTTCCAACAAAGACCACTGGGACTGTTGGTAAGCAAAGTGAGAGTGTCTTCCCCTCATTAACTGGAGTTGCTGTGCCTGGCTGGTGATAGGTCTCCTTTGACCTTTACATCCTATCATCATCAACAGCTAGGTGGATGTCATTGGTGCAAATAATCTTCTGAAAAAATATTCCTTCTCATACTTTATGCTTACTAGTGGAAGACACAGGATTCCCCCTGAATTTTAGTTAGTCATTGCATGAATATTAGAGGGTATAGCTACGGTAGGACCACAGTACAATGGGCAATATATGCTTCATAATTTTTAAAATTGCATACCATGTGTAAAAATTGGAAAGTGGAGAGCAATGAAACATGAAAATGTAAATCACAGCACTTGATCTCATGAGATTCAGGATACTCTCCATGAGGTATTCCCAGCTTTCCCCATCTAGCAGTGCAGAACAAATAGAACATTGCACAAGTAGAACAAATCAGTAGAAAGTGCAGATGAGCTAGAAATTTAGCCTCTGATCATTGCCTTAGGTCACAAAAAAGGCCGTATCATGTCAAGAGAAGATCAGGTGTAGCATCTTTGGCTTTGTGTGACCAATTTTAATGTCTTTATGTATCTAGTAAATAAGGTATAAATAACACTATACATCTAACAATATATTCCATTACAGATTTAAAGAATGTAGTAACATGAAGTTCAGATAGGCAGTGCTCACCAAGCATCAAGATGACAGGTATTTATATTTCAATGGAGATCTTAATTGAAAGCAATATATTTTATTTTGTGATAGGTTAATATTTGCATTTTTAAAAGATAAATTTGGCTAGAAAATCTTAATTTTATTTGGACTGTGAACCAGACTGCACAGAGATATCTCTTCAGTTCTATCAACATGTGCTGCCTGGCTTTTTAAAACTTCATGAATTCCTTTCTGTTGTCTGGGGAAAAGATGGACACATTAACAATTTCAGTGTAAACTGAATCTTAATAGTCTGTATTTAGACTGTTTAATTTATGCAGGCAAGATGAAGAATTATATATTAATCAAAAATAACAAAAATGTGTTCTTTCTTACTCTTAAAGTCTGGGACAAAACTTCCATTTCTTTTAACAGACAAGGAATCAAGCCACAATATTTCCCATCTTTCCCTCAATTACACATACCACAATTTACTTTGCACTCAATTCTAGTGCTTATCAAGTGTTATAGTTCTTACCTTTCAAACGTATATATCAAATTCCAGGATAAATTCTCAGATGAACTACTTAATTAACATTTTTTCTAGTACTTCCTTATTTTTACTTGGAACCTACTTTTCCCCTCAGTTTTACAATTTTTTTTCTTGATGTATTGTAAAAGCGTACAAAATGATTTTGTCTCATCTGATGTGTGGCCATTCTTAATCTGTATGGGATATTGCTGTCTAGGTTTTGTCATAAACAGGATTCTGCAATCAAATTTCAGCCCTGTGTTCTGTTAAAGAACTCAATTGCAACATTTGGATGTTTGAAATAGGTCTCAAGAGAAGAAATGCAGGACAGTGTCTCTAAATGATAAAAAGCTGAAATATCTAACATTTTAATTTACTGGTAAGTCTCCCAACATTTGATTTTCTGAAAACTGAAGTGAAATATTAAAAGCTCAAAGAGAAATGCTGTGTAGAGGGACTTGTTAGTGGAGAGTGAGCCCTGGAATGCTACTTTTATGATTAAGATAACACTCAGTAGGGAATCTGTTTTGAATTCCTTAGGCTGAAGGAATAAATACCATGGGAAGAATAAAATAAAATCTTTCTAAACAGATGTACAGCAAGTGTAGGAGTTAAAGACCAGCATAATAAGCACAAGATCCAAGTGAAGATAATGAAGGAAAAGATTTGAAGAAGTATGGTACATAAAGAGAATAAGAAATTAGTATTACATTAAAACATCCAAGCCAAGCCACAGATGAAGTGTGGACTTGCAGCAAAAATGGAAAGCCTTTCTGAAAAAGCACAAGGAAAGAACTTAAATATAAGATTTAAAAACATTGAGAATAAAATCATAAGCAAGGGATAGAAATGATCAATGTAACAAAAGTTCGTGTCAAGAAAGGGTCATTATAGATGACATTAAAACTGAGAAAAAGAGAATTTAGAAAGCAAAGTCTTATATATGAGAAACAGAGGAAAACGTCCACAGACAATTTACAATGTAAATAGTTTTAGATGGAATATAATTTCTAACAGCAGGACAAAAAAATGCCACTGTGGCTATATTTGGAAGTTTATCATCTGTAGATATCTTTTATTTCTATATGATGACCTTGTTCCTAGATATTTAGGAACTCACAATTACTTGTGTATTATAAATGTCTGTTTCCATTGAGTGTTCTGCACCAAACTGTTATCTTTGTATTATCAGTAGTTTTTCTATAATATTCTTGTTGGCTTTATGTATGGAGTGACAATGCAATGGAATCTACCAAAGCAGAAGCTTCATTGGCTTAGTTAGTCATATGAAAACAGATATCCATTGTATAGCATTTTTCTTTCTTCCTTTAACAATCTTACGTGAAAGACTGTTAAAACTACTCTTGCCTTGATTTGTATCTTCTCTGATTTTTACCATGTACCTACCTCTAGGATAATTCACATCAAATCCTCATACTAAAGTTACTTTTGCTCCCATAGAAGGAACTTAGAACTTTTTTCTTCCACTCCTGGGGAAAAGACTGGAGGAAATATTTCATTGGCGTTTCCATGAGACTGTTCTCGTCTACCTTACACTGGAAATGAGTAGGAATTACTTTAAATGCTGAAGTGACTTTAGAGTATCCCTGAGTACATGGGAAGGTATTTTATGAAATAATTTAAATTATTCCACACTACCTCCTCAAAAGCACCAGCATAGAACTCCAGGTGTGTTAACTGAATTTTCAGTGTTGTTTTGTGTAATTTCAAAATATTGCCCTGTGCTTCACACATCTTGAGTTATATATTTGTCTTCAGGGACAGAGCAAGATTTCTTATAGACAATAGATACATGTGTATGCCTTAAAACATTAGAGAAAGGAAGCTTTTAAATTGTGTGATTATACTGGCCTTCTTCCTCATCCCATGAAAAATATCATTAAAGGCAGTGGCGTGAGCTTTCCCTTTCACATGAGTTGAGACTAATTTTAAAAGCTGCTAAGACATATTGCCAAGCAGGCAGATTAAAGATGTCTGTCTTCCTCTTCTCACAGTTTTCTTGATTTTTTTCCTCTACTTTCTAAGAACTGAACAATGCTCCTGGTTAAGAGCAATAAAATCAGTTTTTATGTTCAAAGATATTTTAGTTTACCAAGTACACTTGCAAAGGAAACAGGAGCTTTTATCTCTTCTGTTCTCCAAGGCTTTTCACACTTTTCTCCTCAGAAAGAGCCTATCTCTGCTTTCTTCTTGAGTTTGCCTTCATTACTAGCTGTGATAAGTGTTCTTATTTGCCTCAAAAGCTTTCTCTAGGAGTGTTATAACTCACAAATCTATTCCAACCATTCCCACCTTGTGCAGATGTATGTTTTCCTTTCTGCCTTCTCTTTAACCAGTTATTAAAAAACCACTGTTCCTAAACTATTTTCCTTTTTGCAGGACCTCTACTACCCCTGTTACGATTCCAGTGCTTCTTTCTGGGTGTCTGATCTCCACCAAATGCTGGACTATGCTGCAGGAAGACGATCATTCCTCCCCCTGTCATGAGGGCTACGTAAATCCAGCCCCGCTTTAAGAGGAACCTGATCTATCTACTGACTCTCAAGACTCTGGAAAGGATTCTCTCTTGTCCACTCTCAGTCACATTCAAGCATAAAACAGACTATTGATAGAGTTAATATGATTTTTCTCCCATTTTGAAAATTAGTATAGCTCATCTGGTGGCAAACTTACGAAGCTCAGCAAAGCTCTTCTGAGGCCAGTTTAAAGTTTATTGAAGGCAATGAAATATTGGTGGCAAAACAAATGATAACAAGCACAAAGATATTTCCTAGAATGGACAGGAGTGCCACAGGTGAAAGACAATAACAGAAAAACCTGAAAAAGTGGAGGGATTCAAGACAAAATCAGAGCCTGGAGCCATAACAAAGTTGAGTGAGAAACACTTGGAAGTTGGTGGAGAAAGAACAGATGCATAAGATTAGTAGCAAAATAGCAATTTATATAAAGAATAAGTTAGAAGTTTCGACAGATAAAGAAAAAACGTGCTCTACATTGTAGAATAAGGACTGAGATAAAGCCTTGTTTTCCCTTAGAAACTCTCTCTAGGAAAACAGAATCTAAAACCAAGCATGTAGAATAAAGAATACAGGATTTAATTTACCAGGGTTACATATTTAAACATAATTTAAGTGTATACTTAAATGGAATTTAAATCAATGTTCATGTGGAAAATTAAGGAGTCCTTCATTTGTTTTAAACTGAATTTATGGACAGTAGCTGAGAAATGTAATAGCAACGCCTCACTTTCAGATTAATACACGTTTTGTGAAACGGAAACAAATATTTCTGTGTCTGCACTAATTATCCAGATGAAAAGGAAGTGAATATATCTCTCATTTGAAATAATGACAGTATTGAAGTCATACAGTTCCCTAATCTTTTCAAAGTTGGTGCAATATCACTACTATCTCCTTCAACAGTGTCCACTGAAACAGCTGGAGAAGATCCTGCTTGAAGGATACTGTTTAATACTTGGGCCCATTTTCACATTTTAAACACCAGCTCTACCCTAAATTAGGAGATTTATATTCATTGTGAGCTTTAGCAAGTGTGCTGACTGATGAATTAAAAAGATACTACTTCTTTCGTCCATTTACATCATAAAGTTACCATGGATTCAGAGAATAAAGCTGTGGGCTTCTAACCTTAGGCACCTCTTATAGAGACCTCCAAGCCACACTAAGTCATCAGCTGTATTCTGCTGAACCCCAGTGAGTGATCATCTGTCATCTGTTTTTAGCAATGACATAAAACATTTTTTTCTATGGGGCTCTTCTCAGATGGATCCTGCTTCTCAAGAGACCAAAACTCATGTGCACCTTGTAACACTCCGGTGTTCAACTGATATTAAAAATCATTTCCATGACCATAAGCATGCATGTGAATGATTTTCTGGACAATGCTATGATGCTCACTGCCAAGATCAGTCCCCAAATAAAGAAAGAACAGAAAAACATTGGAATGTGTGCTTAAAAATATTTGTAAAAATTCCTCTAAATGTAACAAGTGAAAATCTTCCTATGCTAAAAACCAGTATCAAAAGTCTCCCGTCTGTAAAGAACCCATCATGACAGTCTTTGAAATTCAATTTGTCTATGTCTATCTGTATATTATATTCTCTATCAAATATATTTTATATAGTTGATAAATCAATATTGATTGATTACATTTCAAAACATAAATATATATACTGCAACTAGAAAGAAAGGGGAAATAAATATTAAAAATATTGAAAAAGAATGTCCATGGATACAAAGGTGCAAAGTAAAAGTTCACAAAGAAACTTTGGGCTGCCTATGATCTTCCGAAAGAAGTGCACAGTAAATGCATTTCATGTATCCCATTTTTTACTTGACCGTGTTTCAGTGAAATCTGTAAGGAGTCAGAGGTCTGTGCCTCCTCTGCGATGTAGGCCTGAGGGTACAGTGAAGTTGAGTGGTTCTTGTTCGCGCTATGGAAATCTGCTTTTTCTTTCACTTTGATAAAGCTGGCCGGATCAGCTGACTATTGTGTGAAGCCACTGATCACCAACTGCCCATCCTTTCATAGTCCTTTAATATTCATATTTCTCAAGAAAGAAGAAAAATGAGCAATCTCTGGGCAGCATGCAATGCAAGAGCTGCCATTTGCTGAAGGCTTATAATGGCCATTCTTAGTACTTAGTGTGCATACAAAAGGATGCTGGCAGAAGGCGCTCATACTGGGGTCTTAAATAGTTAACTGAACTTACGATATTTTTTTCTTCATATTTCCATTTTTTCCAGTGCAGTTTTACTTGAATTAAAACCTTCCTGCAGAGGAATTTACAGAGTGGTGTAAATGGATGGTATCCTGAAAAGGAAGTGAACTACTTCTCATAATTCAAAAGAACACAAAATGCCTTTCTTGACTTGCATCTGTCTCCAAGTGAAGCCAGTAGGAATGCTATCTCTTAAAGGGGAATAAACTATGCAAAAATGACAGACTTTGAGAAATACAAATATATTTATTCATTTAATGCATTTAGTTCTTTGATTTCAAAATATCAAAGACAAGATGATTTTACTTTTTACAAGGAAAGATACAACAGGAAAAGGTCTTTATATCCACTCTGCATGCACTTATATTGTACCTTATGTCTGTGGAATTGTCAATAATCCTTTTGTGTAACAAAAGCAAAACACATCGCTCTGACTCTGTTAGTGCTGTGTTTTCAAAGTCCTGTTCTGGAAATAATCTTAAACACAGTTCCAGTAAGCTTTGCTTTACTCCAGCCAATTCAGTCACACTGTGCACAGAGCATGAGATAGTCAGCTGAGGAATGATAACGATGCTTTCTCTCCACAGGAGCCTAGAATACGCAGCCCAGTGCCAATAAGGTAACAGCTCCCAGAAAGACACCTTCCAACAGAGGACAGCTGCACCTAGATTCCTTCCCATTTAAAGCACTCATAGCTGATACGTGGTGTGAGATGGCTGTATTTTCAATCACAGCTTTCACTGTCACACAAAGATTCCATTTCTGTGTTTCTGGGTTTTGCGTATTTTGCTCTGCATTTAATAAGTTGTTAAATAAGCTTTTCTTTTCCAATAGAATTTTGCTTCTGGTTTTAAATGACTGAAAACAATGTAGCTGTAAAGGACCCAGAACAACACATTGGACTTGATATTCCACAGACAGATGGCATGCTAGCCTGACCTTGTTTATCACTGGACCACATCCTGTGACAAGGTTTTTTGTAATGACTGCAGCAGTCCCAGGCTTTCCGTGTATCACATTCCTCCCTTCTTCTTCAGATACATAACTGTAAGGTCAGAGTGACATTTCTAATTGTTGACTTAGTATCATAGCACCTAATTCTGCTGGAGACCTTTGAAATTTTAAAATACTTATTTCAATCAGTGCATCAAGAGATTTTTTTGTAAAAAACATTCTGTTGAACAATATTACAATTAATGATATTGACTTTGATCACAGCAGAACTTCTGTAAAAATAAGATATGATTTTTTTTACCCCTTTCAGGTTAACAAAGAATCTGTTTAAACCACCCGGTTATTTGGTTTCTCTTCAAAATGTATTTGGTGTTTATTGTCCCAGAAGTTTCAAGCCAACTATATCTGTAGCAGGTATAAACACATAATTTTTATACATTACAAATACAAAAATTATCTTTTATATCACATACTTGCAAACTTTTTTCCCCCTAAAAAATAAGTAGAGATGTTATTGACTACATGTAACATTTTTTCTGTGCAAAGATTTTCAACTTGAATAAAGTATGTATTTTAAATTAAAGTTATATACTTCTTAATGTTTTCATCATTCTTGTCTCTTGTACTTTTATTAGCTTTTTTGAGTTTCAGCCTCCTCCAAAATTCTACCAAATAAGTAGGAGTTCCAACATTTCATTTCATAAAGTGATAAGAAATCTAGGGGAGAAGAACATTTATCCATCTTTCTATGAAATCTTCCTCTAGAGTTTGGCTAGTCCAGATGCTGCCCTTTAAGAAGAGGGAAAGTTGAAGCTCAAAAGCTGGCAGATCTTTGCACATAGTAAGGTCAGCAGAAATTTCAGCAGACTATACTCTTTATTTTGGCAGTGCTTTGTTTGCAGATATGGCTTCAGCTGAAGTTTACACATCTGCACTTTAAAAACACAATGTCATTTTTCATCCAATTACTAGTCCATGTAAGTGCCAAATTTTAAGCTTTGTGTGAATCCACAGTGCTTTATTTTGGCTTCAGAGTACAGTTCTAAATCCCTAGCAACTGTGATACATGAAGACTCACTATCAATTTTCAGGCTAGAAATAATAAGTAGAATATATTTGTTTGATATTTGATAATAAAGGATGAGTCACAAAAGGTAACTCAAAAGATGACCCTAACACAGACTATTTTGGACAAATTTTGTCAGAAATGTTTCATATCTAATATTTTTACCATACATATATAATGACAAATTATATATGTAAAGCAGAGACCTCTGAAATAACACAGTGGGATGTTCAAAGGCGTTTTCTAGACTGTATCGGATGTCTGGGCTCTGTCCTGTAGATTCTCATCCTCAGCAGGCACTCAGATGTCCTGCAGCCTAGCAAACCCTACAGTCCCAAGTCCCTTCTTCAATTCTGCGGCCCTGGTCACACAGTAATTATCCTTACCTGTACTACGAGACTGTCTTGGCCTCCAGCTGAAGCTTCCTACACCCTACCCTCACAGTCCCCTGAGGGGGTATTAGCTCCTCAAGGATGTCAGAGAATTACCTGGGGGGAGCACAGGGTAGCTGGTGCTAAAGCCACAGCAGGGATTCTTCTTACAGTTTAACACTCTACATAATCAAGTCTCAGTGCTCATGCACATGTGCACAGTTTTATTACAAACTTCGGTGTTCTCTCAGAGCCTTATTGCATCAGGGTCTATGTAATTATTTTTCTGGGAGTTCTTTACTCCTGCAGTCATGGACTCTTATTTCTTCTAAGAAGTGCCTTCAGCACGCTTCCAGATCAAGGCGCCTGATGGTCTGAGCAACCAGATTTGTATAGTACTGTCCTTTGCCCAGTTCGGGAACTGGTTTCATCTGACTCTTATGAATGCTTCTTCAATATATGCAATATACATAGAGAAATATAAATTCATAATCCTTAATCTTTATTATGCTAGTGGGTTCATAGTTGCTGCTGGAGTCACCCCAGTATCGGCCCCTTGTCTATATTCTACTACATTGCTATATATTTTGGTGATTTAATTTAACGCAGAATTCAACTAAAACAGTTGTTTCGTATTTCAGGGAAATTCAACAGTACCGAAAGCATAATGATACAAACCAACCCAATCTGGGCGAGCTCTCTAGCAAGTTAAAAGGAATAATGCATATGCTGGATAAAAGAAAAATTCTCTCCTCATAAGAAGGCACAACAGAGAGCTGCACAAGCAGAACTCCTCCCTTTCATCTGCAGAACTGAAGTATGACATGTTATTATCTGTTTATGCACTGCTACTTCTATTTTGGTTGCTTAGTTCTTCTTATCCTAGCATCCTGCTTTCATTTGTACTCTACTTTGCTAATCCTTAGCTGCTCAGGCTGAAATTTCCTGTGCTGGATATCTGTCTCAAAAAGGAAAGTTTTAGGAAAAGAGATTTAACAGTTTCTAGACTGATATTTGCAAAATCTGTTGTTTTCCAATGTTAACAAATTGCTCAGCAGTAGTTATACTTCAGAACCTGCAATTCCTCCACATTTTTCAATAGAAACTTGGATTTTGCCCTAATATCCTGATATTGAGTGCTTTCAGTCAAAATCACACTTACATGGCAAAATTATTTTCCTCTGTAAAGAACTACATTCCTCACATAATTCACTGAGACTTGATTGAGAAAAGCTGTGAAATTATCCAAAGATTACATCTCTAAAGAACGTACTTTGCACCAAAAGGCACCTGTCCACATCTAGACTGTACCTGTATTATCCTACAGACTAGCTGTGCAGAATTTTACTGGACACTTTGCTTGTAGGCGTTATCTTGTGTTTTACATGTTTTTAATACATTGTTTAATTATGTAATCCATAGAATGTTTTTTAAGGGGTAGTGTGGTCTCAGGACCATTATGTATGTATGGCACCTAGGGAACTGCTACGATTGTGCAGTGAAGGAAGCTGCTGTGTGGGCAAACATTGCCTCAGTAACGGACTGTGATTACAAATGAAACGAGGTTTTGCAAGAGCTGAAAGCAAGCTGCAAGACTTCTACCCCGTGTCTGCTTCAGATTTCCTGCATGATGCACAAACAGTCCCTCAAACTGAATGTTTCATAGCTGACTATTAACTGTTCCTTATCTCTGGTTGCCCTCCAAATACGTTAGGCTGTGATTTGCAGAACAGATGACCATTTGTACCAGCATATAATGTCAGGGAGAATGCTTATCTTAATGTCTCATGTTGCTCAACCCTAAGCAGTAAAAATCCCTAATAATTTTACCCCCAGTCCTGTCTTGTCCCTAACATCATTTCAAGAGAAAGGGTGATACAGAGAATACTTAGCCGAGCAGATTGAAAATTTCCCCAGGGAATTTTAAGTACAAAATATGAACTTGAAGTGGCCAAAATTGTTTACGAAAAAATGCCAATTCCATCCAAACTTCAAACAGGAACCAGGGTGGCCCTCCTTGTATACAATTGTGGAGAATTTCTTCTGAAATTTAAAAAAAAATAACAGGGGGAAGTCGAATATTAGCTAATATAAACAATATCTGAGCAGAATTATATCTTCTTGTGTTGTAGAAGAAAATGCTGTACCTACATTTCATTGTAATCCAGTCTTCATATACTGGATATCTGCAAATAAAATAAAATACTACTGAAGTCACATTTTTCTCTCTTGATCTGCTTTTTTAGGTGGTGTGTGATGAAAAGTGATGCATTTCTTTAATGGATCCAATTTTTAAACTGTTGCATCTTCTATGGCAACAACATCCCCTTTTCTTGTCCCTATAGACTGTGCACTGGTCAACAGCCCCAAGAAACACGTTCCTTTCTTGAGGCAGCTGAAGAAAGGAGGGTTTCAGGAACCACTCACACAGACTACGTTTTCAGTAGGTGTCCAGGCAGGGCTGAATCAGGAGCATATTCAGGTCCCAGAGCAACTTAGTGATGCTGGTTTTGGTAGATGTGTCCATCTCCCATTCCCATATAAGCGGGTAAACAATTTCTGCTGGCCTTGCTGCAGGTGGTGTGATGCAACTCCAGCACAGGTTTTGCAAACAAAAAGCATAAACTTGTGCATCACCTGAGTTCCGCTGTTTTTCCTACCTGAAATGACTTCTAATAACAAATGACTGTCCTTAACCAACTCTTTGATTCAGAATAAGGTGTACTGGAAATGAGTCTTTTGCTAAAAGAAACTTGTCACTGAAAACTGTTCAGCACTTGTCAGGTAATACATCATTAGACTATCTCCAATTTAAATACTATCATGCTGTAGAGGAATCTTCCTACATGTCCCCCCAGTGCATTACTACTTTCAGTTCTCCTTTTTTCTTACAAAGCAATACTAAATTAAAGATTTTGTTTATTTAAGTTATGGTAAGCCACACAGTAATTTGGGTTAGAACTATGTAAAAGATAACTTTTAAAGGAAAGTAATATGAAAAGTGTTGATATTGCTCATCAGTCAGTAACATGAAAGATATGCACAATATCTTTCACATTTCTATATCTCACTAAAAACCCCCCTGCAGTTTTAGGAAGGATTGGGTAGAAGATATTCAGGTTTGGTTTGTATTTGCATTTTTTATATTTGCATCTACATATATATACATTATATCCATGTAGTTTAGAATACTCTTTCTTAAAATTGTGAATTTTAACTTTCATGTGAATGTGTATAACACTATGCTTGGCCTGCACTTAGAAAATTTTAAGGGGAATATTTATACCTCCATTCTTTTGCGTTGTGCAGAATGAATTCTACAATAGTCAGTGATGCAAGGAAGGTGACAGTTCACTAACTATACACTTGACAGTATTTATGACTAAGCTAGTTCTGTTAAACAGTTCAATCTGTCATAAACAACACATCATCAGTCTGAAGAGATTATATGAAGTGCTTTATTAAACTGAACAGCAAAAAGATGTGGATTATAAATTACACTGAACAGCAAAAATGTGGGTTATATAAACATTACAGCTAGCTCATATACATTTGGATGAAGCCATATTTTTAAAAAGACAGCTTTATTTTTTGCTTTGCTTTGTAATGAGGCAGTATATAGATTTACCAATTACCAGAGCATGTGTTCCAACTGTATTTTATATTAAATGAACACCCAATTGAGAATCCTACAATAAACTATTTTATGCTCCTTTCTAAATGCAATTATTGGAACATAGGATGTTTTTGTCAGGATAACCTACCTGTGGATCTGCAAACTGAAGTTACTTTACAAATATAGCTTTAATATGTTGTCTTACCATCTGTTTATCTGTATATTATTCTAGCTGACATGGATTTAGAGAAGAGAAATTTGTAGCTGTATGAACATACCTCCTACCTGTACCACAAAAATATTGATTTTAAGATTATTATTTGAGTGTATTACTAATCTACATAACTAAAGACCAGAGTAGCATTTTGCTGATCTAAAAAATCTTTTGCCAGTCATGACACTTCACAGAGGAACTCTGAGTATTCAACTAGGCTCTCGAACTGGGAGATTTCACTAGCTGCTTTGCTCATACAACAGCTCAGATCTTCTGTTTGGATAGTCATCTTCAAAGTTCCCTTCAGAACAAATGTGCTGCCACTCATGCACACCTGAGACCTCAGGATACTTGTTGAGATAAAGGACTGCATTAATCTTGCCTAAGTTTTCATGCCTACTGGCACTCATCTGCAGCTAATCTAATCACTCTTAGCTGTGTTTGAAATGAAGGATAGGAACACACACTTACGAAGCATAATTTACCTCACTGTAAAGTGAAGATGAAATAGGCCATATTTGCTCAGATTAATTTTGTTTACCCAAAATAGTGCTATGATGTAGAAGGCAGGCAGCAGAAGGTGTAAAGACAGGGTTAAGGAGGACAGCTTATAAAAGCCTGTTGGGGGTTAGTCTTGCCCAAATGCCAAAAGCCCACTCAGCTGCTCACTCACCACCACTCCCTCCCCAGCAGGACAACGTGCAGAGAAAATAGGAAGAACAGGAATGGGAAAGCTTGTGGGTCAAGATAAAGGCAGGGAGATTGCTTACCTACTACTGTCGTAAGCAAAAGAGGCTCAATTTATGGAAAGTTAAATATTGCCAATTAAAATAGATTTGGATAGTGAGAAAAAACGAGCCAAACATTAAAACACCATCTTTCCTCCTCCCATTCTCAGGCTCTGCTTCACTCCTTCACTCCAGACACCCCTGGAGAGTGGTTGGGGAACGGTGGTTGTGGTCAGCCCATAACAGCTCCTCTCTGCCACTCCTCCCCTCTCATACTTCTCTCCTTCTCTGGCATGACCTTTCCACAGACTGCAGTCCCTTCAGGAGATGTCCATTTGCTCCAGCATGGGGTCCTCCATGGGCTGCAGGGTGGATATCTGCTCCATCATGGACTTCTCCACGGGCTGCAGGGGAATCTCTGTTTCACCACCTGGAGCACCACCTCCTCTGCCTTATTCTCTCATCTTGGTGCTCTCACTGATGCTTTTCACAACATTTTGCTCTCTCTTTCTGCCTGTCTAGTGTTTTTTACCCTTTCTTGAATAAGTTTTCACCAAGGTTCCTCCACCATGGCTGCGGGGCAGAACCATGCCCTGCGCAGGGTCAGTTGGAACCGGCTGGAAAAGGATGTGTCCAGCCCGGGGCAACCCTGGCCTCTCCTCCCCTCACAGGGGCTGCCCTGCAGCCCCCACTGCCAACACCTTGAGGACTACACCCAATACAAAGCCCAGTACGCAACTTGCATAATTTAAGTGTGAAGAACACAAGCAATAATAATTCGAACACCTAAATTTACTGGGTTTTAGCAGAGTCCCAGCAGTATATTCCACATCCTAATGTCTCTTGTACTAGACTGATATGGTATTTTTTTATACTAAAATAAAATGACAGTCATGATTTTACTACACCACTTTTCCAGTACTTACTGGATGGAGCTCCAGAGCTGAATAAAATTATGGCCTCTCCTAAGAACTGTAGACTCTGTTACACGTGGATAAATAATTTTTGTTATATTTTGTTCACTGTCATTTTATTCAGTCTGTCTCTGGAGAAGGCTGTCTTTCTCCACTGACTGTCCTGGGAGAGATCACTTATGTGCCATTAATAGGAGTCCCCTTACCTGCCCTTCCAACTAAGGCTGAACCTGCTTGAAAGTAATTTCCTTTTGTATATATTCTTAATACATTTTCACTGCCTAATAAGGATCAAAGGCAGGCTTACTTTGGACTGTGAATGTAACTTAAATGGCACTGAAGAGGAAAAAGTAGACCCCCAAACTCAGATATGAATTCTTTCTCTCTTCAGAGTACTTTGGTTCCGAGTTGAGATTGTGTCCAGTCTGTCAGCTCATGGCACGAAGAGGGTCACCTTTACCTCATTGGGGCTCAGACAAAGCAACGAATTTACTGAAACAAGTTAAATCTTCTCTGCTGTACACCAATTTACATAATATCTTCTCAAATTTGTAGCAGTAGAACACTAGTCATACTGCAGATCTAGCTACTTACTTACTTTGGGCCATTATAGTAGTTTTCAGTCTTTTAAGGCTCTTCAATTTAACACAAGGTCTTGAGAATATATTGGTATCAGGAATGCGTGGGACAGATAATCTACAGGTTCCTTTTTTTTAATTACAGACACCTGCAATTGAAAAGCTTGAAACCAGTGACCCAGGTGATTCCTTTTCTGCCTATGGAAAAGATAAGTAGGCAGTAGAGCAGGACAGGAGTCAGTTTATTTGGTACCCTACCTTGACAGGCATGTTTTTCTGAACCAGATACAAAATTATTAGTTTTCTGTTCCTTTATGGCTCATTTTAATACTTAATTGTAGGTGATTGTTTGTTGACAATGCTGTTGCTACCTTGTAGTTGTTCAAATTCTAACATGCTGATGGTCCAAAGAGATTAGTTACTTTTACAGTGTAGTATCACTCTGTGCTGTTTAAGTAATATAAATAATGAATGTGATGCTGGACTTATTAAGATTTGGTATTAAAAAAAGTTACTTTTAGATGCTTATGTTTTAATTGAACACTTACAGAGGCTTCAGTGGTTGTGCAGGTATCTACCGTTAGAACAGTATCTTAAGGAGACCACTGGCTTTCACGTCGGGATCTTCAGGTATAGCATTGCTGCTCTCTGTTGTTGTGTTCGCTTCCTGTTTACTCTGCTCTGCAAGAGTTTAATGGACTACACTGCATAGCATTCTATCTTTCATTTTGAAGAGGTATGCCTTTGCAGGCTATTAGTATATTTTACAGCATAGTGAAACAAGTCTTCCACGGTATTAACTCAGTTCCTCCTCATAGCTTGTACGTTCAATTCTGTCTGATGTGTTATCTCTGAGACAAACAGGAAATAAACGGGGGGGGGAATAACAATAGTGAAGAAGCTTAAGGAAGCTTTTAAATAATATTCACATGATTTGGCAGCTTGTATAGCCATAGCAGCACCATGAGTTTCAATAACATACTTTCTTGCAATGCTCTCATCACTAGTCTCTTTCCAGTGCATAAAACCATACTGTGGATTTCAGAACCTGGAAGTCAGGTGTTGAGGAAATTCCAAAAGCTCAGTTTTAAAATTGTTGGATTTCCCAGTACAGCCAGCACTCTTTTCAGGAATTATAGGAATGGTTTAAATGATGAAAATGTAAAAATAAGTTGTGATATCTCTGTCTTTATTTCTGAGCTCTTAAGTATTTCTGACCCTTTATGCCAGAAATATACTTTCAATGTGCAGGAAATAATTTGATTTAATAATTTGATTGTAATACCTTGGACTTTAAGAAAATAGCAGTGTTCCAAGAGGTGTGATAAAACTGGGCTAAGTGTGAACACTGGTTTCCAACAAATATACACTTACATTTGTGTCTTCTAGTAACTAGGTATTAATAAGAATCATGGAGGAAGAATATAAGTTGAGCACCAAAGAAGTTGTAATTTATCATTTGCTTGATTGTACTATATGCACAATTGGAAAACAATAATAGTAATTATCCAAAATGAGTGTAATATAAGAAACTATTGCCTTTATATCGCAAGTCTTGGTGACAGAGTTTCCATTTAAGACTTTCTCCAGTGGTGGACATGCGATGTGGATCACAGGCATAACATCACCTGTGTTCGTCACCTTTTTACTTCCCTAGCATTGTCCTAGATAGGACTGTTTGTACCAACAGTCATGGGATTTTTTTTTTCTGCAGTGGCTGTGCTCATCACCATTACTATTACCATTTATATCTTTATATGTGGCAACTTTCACATGTGGATCTTCCTGGCCTTCTGTAGGACAGTCAGTCTCCTTTCTGGCCTTCATCCCACAGCCTTCCAACCACATTTGCTGAGGAACGCTTCAGAGGCCCACAGCCTTTCTTCAGCCTATGCAGTGGTTATGTCTTCTACAGGCTGAGCCCAAACTAGCTGCTGTTATCAGCTGAGATAAAGGATTTGACAGATGGAAAACTTATGGTGCCTTTAAAGAGATCTGAAGTGGATGTTGTGTTACTTGTTACATACATGGGAAAGATAGATATAACAATTACTGCTTCTGCAGATAAGGTTCTTCATATCTTCTAAAGACTTGTAGGGATTTCACAGGTTTAATTCCGAAACAATGAAGTAGTTGGATATCTTCTTAGGAGGATTCAATGTCTTTTGTCACAAAAATATGAGGTTTTTAGGCAGCTGAAGTGACACGTGTCCAAGTTTTGTTAAATAAGCCGTCTGGAGCACAGGTTGTGGAAGTTATGGGTTCTATCATCCTCTTGGATCCAAAGGATCTTTGCTGTATTTGCATTATATCTGGACAACTGCAAATATCTACCAGCACACACATCAGAATGAACTTTTACCATCTGAAGAATGATTTAGTGGTTTCAATTATATGTATGTGTAGAGTTACTACAAATGCTTGCTGCTCTTGCCTCTCAGTCACACACATTCTTCTTCCCTGCTGTTATTTTCTGTATGTAAATATTATGTTCCATGTCAGAGGTCATTGGTGGAAACTGACTTGCACTGCAGTGGGTCTTGCGTTGACCTTTCCCAGTCAAATCTGCTCTTTTGGACCCAGTTATTAGGTTCTCAACAGCTCTGTATGTGCATAACCTTATGCTTTTCTTCACCTTACTTCTCTGCTGTGCACGCTAGTGCTCATGCAATTCCTGTTCCTCTCATGAATCTGTAAAAGGGGCAGTGGCAACTGAAAGGCATCATCTGTTCACTTACCTTCACTGTGGTGCTACGCAGCAGTTGTCCGAACACTGACTTGGCATTCAGAGGTTCAGGAACTAGGTAAGGCAGAAAGCAAAATGATCTTTCCTGTGCAAAGTGCACGATCCCAAGATCAGTAAAGATCGAAGGGAAATAGGAAGAAAAAGCTTTCTGTTGGCTTCAACAGGGGCCACAATTTTACATTCTTTGCTTCCAGTCAGCTCTTCAATACAATTGTCATACAATTTTTGAAAATAACATGTATAATGCACTTACAATGGTCATTGGAATGGTTAAGGAATGTTTTCATATTAAGCTGTTATTTTGATGCTTTTATAAACAGAAAATTATTGCTTGCTTGGATGACCTTTCTTCAGGCATGTTTTCAATGCCAAGTTTACTTCTTTTCTGTGACTGAAAGAGAAGTTCGATAAAATTAAATGTTTCTGGTTTTGAGCTATCTGAGTGGGAGGAAAATGACCGTTTCATGCTTTGGAAAAAAAGTAGAGATGCTTATTTGCACCAAGTACTGCAAAATGAGTTAACTTTATCTTCAAATTTGTCACTCACGGAAGAGTAATTACATTTTAAATAAAAGTTGTTTAAAGAAACTTTTTGCTTGAAAACCACATAAAGGGCAAGATGGAACAAGTTCCTTGGTTTCCAAAAGAAACCAAATACACCTATAGTGACATTTAAATGCCTGTGTATGTATATGCCTGCAAATCAGTTCTTTATACTGTATAATTGTTTGTTGTCAATCATCCTGTTGTATAACTTTGCAGTTAGTCAATGTATATAGGAGGCAGAGCTAACAGGGGAAAAAAATTGTAGTTGAGGTTATTTTATTTTTCTTTTTATAATAAATTGTCCTTTGTTGTATATAAAGATACTATGCTTAACACATTCAAGTTAAAACTGGCTGACCCATTCCCAGAGCATAATCTAGCTCCTGTCCTAAATGAGATGAGAATCTAGTGACAAATATGATCAAATATTTATGCAGTATATCATCTTATAAAGACTATTACAGCAAATTAAGATTCTAAATTATAACAGCTATCTCTCTTCTAGCATTTCCTAATTTCTGAGTTTTTTGCTTCGTAGTCCTATCATTCTTTTACCATTCTATTACAATCTCTTGTGTTTTATCTGACTGCATTGGAATTGCAAATTTGATATAAATTTTCTTCAGACTGCTTTTTGCATAGCAGCGTTTTAGTTCATAGTAGCCCATGAGGTATACAAAACTTGAAAAAGTTGTCTGGAACCATGTGGTAAGTCACTTAACATAAAAGTTGTCTTACAGTACTATTGTGAGTGTCTGACAAGAATAACAGTAAGAACAGAAATAGTTTTGAAAATGTAGTTTTAACATTTCAGCTTTGTACTGCTTATAGGTGTCATTAGGCATCTCATCTTTCCCTGTTTCAAGTTCCTAATTCCACTTGCTATGACCAATCTACATCACACTTTTTTTCAAGCTTCTTATTTTTGCTGGAATAATATCTTCATCCTGTCTGAATTTTTCAAAGTTCCTGCTTCTCTTTAAAATTCTTTTCAAACTATGTGTTTTTCCATTTCTGCCACAGTGATACATATTCCAATCTGAAACTAACTTTTAAGCCATAGAAACATAGCACTGAAATTCCACCCCATTACAGCCAATGGAAGATTTGCCATTGCCTTCAGTGACTACACCACATTCATCTGTAACGCACGTAAATGAAAAATACGCAACTTCATGAGACTTTCTGAAATCTTCTTCCATCTTGCCTAAAGTCATCTATCTCCATGTCAAGTCACGTCTAGTTTACCAAGCTGAGACTAGAATAGTTTTAGTGCTAAGTATATAATGGATTTCATATTCCTGAGAAGCGGTGTTGCTTAATCCTGCCAGTAATTTATCTATATGTTATACATGAGATTTTAGAGATATGAAATGACTGTTTTGTATATGCCACGTGTTCCTTAAAAATATAAAACTGAGCATTTAAATGCAAAACTTCACTGAGGGGGAAAAATGAGTTCTGACTGGTCTTGATCACTCAAATTTTTCTACTGAAATGACTTTTATCAAAGTGAATTGCTCTTCTCTGAGGGAAGCATAATTTTCTACACTATGCTTTGATTTGAAAATAGTGAAAAAAACCAAAGGACTAAAAAGAAGCATTTTAGTCTACCAAAGGACCATATTCAGCAAAGTAGCTAATCACAAGCTAACACTAAAAATCAAGTGGGCAAACATGCATTAAGTTTGGTATGTTCAGAAATACCTTGGTGAACCAGGGCTGCAGTCAAGATGCCCATGTTGATTTATACACCAAAGTTATGGCCAAAGAAAACATTCCATGATGGGAGTTATTAGTGGACCCCTCTTCCAGCAGAAAGTTAGAAACAAACTTACAGCTGTAGTAGGAACCATGAAGTATGCAGTTAGGCTCCAGTTTTGAACCATGTCAAAATAAAGTAATTCTTGCTGGAGAAAATTTTCAGTAATTCTGTCTGGTACCCATGTGTCAAAGGTACTACTACACTGTCCAGAAAAAGATGATCACTTCTATGTAAATGACAGTAGCCACTTTGTAATTACTTATTTTCCTATTTCTTTGGTTTTTTTTGCAATAAATACATATCAAATATTTTTATGTCTGTTTTTAAGCTTCTTATTTTCTACACAATTATTATCTGTTCTCTTAATAGATCAGCAGCACTCATAATATAAATAATAATCTGCAGCACTCATTCTGCCTGTCCAAGTTTTATTGTATCAAGATGTTTTGATAGCTGCAATTCAATCAGGGCTCACTATAACAAACTGTTTAAAGGGAACAAACCTAATACTAGGTTTACATGCTTCTTGAACTTGGCGGATTTTTCTGTAATTAAGAGACATCATATTGTGCAGGTATTGTTGATATGATTCTCACCCTCTTTTCCTTGGCAAACTCATGATTTTTCTTTAGAAAGAGTTTTTTAGTTAAGTGAAACTCTTATTAAAGCCAACAAATCAATAGTATTAAAGAAATACTGAATAGGTTCTTCAAATTCTTAAAGCACAGGTCTGCTACTCAGAGACGTTCAACAGTTTTTCCTCCAGCTGAGCCAAAAGGCAGTCAAGAAATACAGGTTCTCTAGTTTCTATGACACCTTCTGATACTGCCAACCTGAATACTGTTGAAATACTTGAACACATAGGAGTACCATTAAAGCAGTTCTGTTTTACTGAACTGGCATTAGCAATGTCTTTCTGAGGTGAAGCAAAGCACAATCAACTTCAGTCACACTCAAGAAAAATACACCAGCAAATGCACTACTTAACCACCTGCAAGGAAGTGTCATTGCATTAAACAGTAGCTTTTCATTTAGTACCTTTGGGCTTTAACTCAACTTTTAGAAGGGGCATCAAAATCATAGAAATTCAGGACTATGACCAGTTTCTGTGTCCCTTTATTAGAAGTGTTTATGTGACTACTTGAGCCAATTTGTTTAAATGGGATATTTGGGAACCACTAGGACTTTCTGCATTTCGTCAGACAAATACTCTTTAACTACTACAAATTAAATTGCGGATCCTATTTCACTCACTCTTTTGCCCAAGGGAAATGATTGAGTATTTTAAGGCGCCCAGCATTTTGGAGCCTTTCACCCTGAGACAAAAGGAAACTGAGAATCAAAACCATAAGTTCTATGATTGAATTAGACAAAGCTCTACTTAGAACACGAGTTTAAAGCAGGTTAAGGTAAGGAGAGAGTATTCATACTGCATAATGTTTAAGCACCTAATTTTAGCAGCATGGATTCCGTGTGTAGCCAGAACACAGCAGGATGTAAACTAGTGCCTGTGTTAGTGGCCCAGGCTCTTAACTGTAGCTGTGTGATATAGGTGATACACCCTCAAAGCATTAAACAGTCTTAACTGCAAATGGGACAGCCACTTCCACAAGTAATATTTTGAAAGTATTAGAAAAGGAAGTGTTAAAAGTATCAGAATAATATCCCTGATGGATAGCCTGCGAAAATTTGTACACAAGTTAGGGGGTCTGGGGCTTTTAAAATCTAGATTGTTACTGCTCTTAGATTTTTCTTTTCTGTGTCAATTTTTAAAACTACTAAAATAATATGAATCTTCCCATTTGACTTTTAAACTATCATTCCCCCCTGTCCTTCTGAAAGACAACCTTGCTAGCTGTATGAGGTTAGCCAGAGGTGACAAGCAGATCTCCAAAAAAAAAAAAAAAAATACAGGTACTCATATTTTTCCTGTAAGCTCTGTATAATCACATGAAAACAGAAAATGTAGTGGAAAAAAAAGTTTAATCTTAGAACCTGATACCTAGAGTATCAAAAAACTCTTGACATTTTGAATTCAGATTCTAGAATAATGCGTTCTTCTACAGCCACATAAAAAGCACACCTGAAGACTAAGAGGTTAAGCTTCTGACATTCTCACACACTCTTTCACTGTGCTATATGAACTGCAGATTAAATAAAACTTCGCTGTTTTTTTCAGCATTTCAGATATTATGGGTATTCTGGTAAGATAAGGACAAAAATGTGCATTCCAGTATATGACAGATGCTATTACAGAATGGTAGGGGTTGGAACGGACCTCTGGGAATCATCTAGTCCAGCCCCCCTGCCAAGCAGGGTCATCTAGAGGAGGCTGTACAGGACCTTGTCCCAACAGGTTTTGAGTCTCTCCAGAGAAGGAGAATCCACAACCTCCCTGGGCAGCCTGTTCCAGTGCTCCGTCAGCCTCAAAGGGAAGAAGTTCTTCCTCATGTTCAGACGGAACTTCCTAGGCTTCAGTTTGTGCCCATTGGCCCTTGTCCTGTCCCTGGGCACCACTGAAAGGAGTCTGGCTGGGGCCTCTTGACACCCACCCTTGAGATATTTGTAGGATTCCCTCTCAAGCCTTCTCTTCTTCAGGCTAAACAAGCCCAGCTTCCTCAGCCTTTCCTCAGGGGAGAGATGCTCCAGTCCCCTCATCATCCTCGTAGCCCTCCGCTGGACACTCTCCGGTAGCTTCTCATCTTTCTTGAAGTGGGGAGTCCAGAACTGGACACAGTACTCCAGATCGGTCCTCATGAACCTCCCTTGACCTGCTGGCCACACACTTCTTAATGCACCCCAGGATCCCATTGGCCTTCTTGGCAATCAGGGCACACTGCTGGCTCATGGTCAACCTGTCATCCACCAGGACACCCAGGTCCCTCTCCATAGGGCTGCTCTGCAGCAGGTCTGCCCCAAGCCTGTTGTGGGGTTGTTTCTCCACAGGTGCAGGACACTGCACTTACCCTTGTTGAACTTCATTTGGTTCCTCTCTGCCCATCTCTCCAGCCTGTCCACGTCTCGCTGAACGGCAGCACAGCCTTCCAGTGTATCCACCACTCCTCCCGGTTTTGTGTCATGAACAAACTTGCTGAGGGTACGCTCTGTCCCTTAGCTATACCAAATAACATTTTTGATGGAGATGTTTCGGACTGACAAATGCTTTTAGGGTAAGACTTCCAACATTAAAAACAGGTGGATGTTCAATGAACATTATCTTCTATGAGTTCAATTCTCATAATGTTGAACATAGTGGAACTTCTAATGGCATTTTAAACAGGAATTGTTAAACACTCCTAACCATCTTAGTTTTGAGTTTTCTGTAGTAGTATCTCTGAAGTTATCTGCATTTTACCTTGACCATTTATCTTAAACATTCCTGCATCTAACCATGAAGATCTCTATTTACATATTACCTATGGAGCTGGATCAGTGCTGTATGTTATGCCTCTTCTTTGTGTTGCTTAGTAATTGCAGTTTTAAATATATTTACTTTTGTGTGGGTGGTAGTGAAATGTATAGTTAAGGGTTTGTTTTTAGCAGATATTCCCTTGCTTTGTAACAAGAATATTCAATGCAGTGTTTGAAGGTATTTAAAACAAGGAGGTTCAACAAGGCCAAGTGCAGCCTCTGCACATGGGTTGGGGCAACGTCTGGTATTAATACAGGCTGGGGGCTGAAAGGATTGAGAGCAGCCCTGAGGAGAAGGACTTGGGGGTACTGGTGAATGAAAAGCTGGACATGAGCTGGAAATGTGCACTTGAAGCCCAGAAGGCCAACCATATCCTGTGCTGCATCAAAAGCAGCATGGCAGCAGGTTGAGGGAGGTGATTCTGCCCCTCTTCTCTGCTCTGGTGAGATCCCACCCAGAGTCCTGCGTCCAGCTCTGGAGTCCTCAGCACGAGAAAGACATGGACCTGTTGGAGCAGGTACAGATGAGGATCACGAAGATGATCAGAGGGCTGGAGTACCTCTCCTATGAGGAAAGGCTGAGAGGGGCTGTTCAACGTGGAGCAGAGAAGGCTGTGGGGAGACCTTCTAGCAGCCTTTCAGTACCTGGATGGGGTCTATAGGAAAGATGGGGAAAATCCTTTCAGCAGGGTTTGTGGTAACAGGACGAGTAGTAATGGCTTTAAACTGAGGGAGGATAGATTTAGACTAGATATAAAGCAAAAAATTTTTACCGTGAGGGTGGTGAAACACTGGAACTGGTTGCCCAGAGAGGTAGTGGAGGTCCCATCCCTGGAAACATTCAAGGCCAGGTTGGATGGGGCTTGGAGCAACCTGGTTTAGTTGAAGATATCCCTGCTCACTGCAGAGAAGTTGGTCTAGATGACCTCTAAGAGTCCCTTCCAACCGAAAGCATTCTACGATTCCATGACTCTATAATAAAAACCTGAGTCTTTCCAGTGTACTCTGTCTCTTGCAATTCAACTTTAAGTTTTTTCAAGCTACTAAGGATTATAGTTCAAACAATCTACAAATAACAATTCAAAAAATTCCTACTGATTGCTAAGTTCGTAATATTGCTGCATCTGTTTTAATAGGTATGGATAACAGGATCATCCATTTGTAAATAGATATGAGCAGGATCTGGTGCCTGCTAGTGGAAAGTTACTTAATTGTCCCTTGTCACCGTTTAGAGCAGGGCGGCAATAAGCAGAGTGGCAGATGCTCTCTGTTAATCCCCACCCTCCCACCAGGGAAAGCGAAAAAAGAGGAAAAGGGAGAGAGACTTAAAAATTGAATATTAAAACAGCTTTACTAATAACACTAACACTACTACTAATAATAATGACAAACAAGGCAAAATATATAAAACTGATACTGAGTTTCCCAGAGATGGGTGTCGGGGTGCTGGAGTCCCACCAGCAGCTGCCAAGCAGCACCTGGAAGTCCTAGACTGGCCTCAGCAGCAGGCAGGAACTGGACTCAGGGAGGCACAGATCAGAATCTGGATCAGGATCACAGGTAGAACAATGAGCAGGGTCCTCTTCAGAAGGTGGCCATAAACAAAGAAGGCAAGACCCTCGTGATTCCGCAGCTTTAAACTGACTATGACATGCATGGCATGGAATACCTCGTGGGTCGATATTGGTTCACCAGTTCTCTCTGCCCCTCCCTGCAAGTATGGCCTTTTACAGCTCCTCGTTTGTGGGACCTAAGAGGTCTATCGGCGACCTTTGCTGCTATAGTAATGATCATAAACAGGGGCCTTTTTCTGCATTCCATTCCTGTCGTTAGCTCAGTGTAACTATAAACATTAGGTGTTATCAACTTTGGAGCTGATACTTTCTGTAAAATATGCAGCCAACTTCAGAAAAATGCAGTTACTTTGAAGAACTTAGCTGTAAGGAAGATTCACTAAAAGAAAATCTGTTCCGTTTTAACTGAAACCAGGACATCCCTATAAGCAGGAATAGGTCTTAGAAGAACCGGATTCTGGTCATTTCTGCAGACTTTGTAAGGTAATGGAAGTGTCATGTATGTGTCTGTCATTGCAGACTCATTTAAGCTGTTACAGTCAAAACTGTCCATTTGAGGTAAGAAAGACCTGTATGTCAGAACATACAACAAAATGAAAACTGAGCCACAGCTGAGTTCTAGTCACATCAACATGATGCCTGGCCAAACAGAGCAATAGACCCAGGAGGATGTATTTTGGATCTTGGTGCAGCTGTGCGAGTTGCTGTTTGATGAGTTATTGTGGGGAAAAAGTTGTAGAGCCCTTCTAGGATGTGGCAATAGAAGAACATTATCTCATTATTGTATACATCAGCTTCATTCTTTGTCTGTCTTGAAATGTAAATAGGCTGAGGCTGTTCAGAGTGACAACTCATACTCGCGTTAACAGGTTTGTTACTGGGGAAAATGGAAAGCAGAAGAGAGAGGAATCAAGAACGCATGAGCTGAAGAAATGCACACTGCTCTGTGAAAAAGAGGAACCACATGAAAGTTTCAGACTAATCCAGGTCTGCAGTGGAAAATATTTTTTTGAATACACTTGAGCTTATCTTAGTTATCTACCAGCAGAATAAGGGTAATCTAGCGAGGCAAAGGAGTAAGTTCTTTGTGATAAAATTAGAAGCCAGTTATAAAAGCACCATAAAAGCAAGAAAAAGCAAATTGAGAGCTCAATGAGATTGCCATCAGGTATAATCTAGTCCCAGTTGTTTCTGAGGCACCTTTCAGTCACGCGAGTCAAGGACCAAACCAGTACTACTTCTTCCAAGTACTGTCATTCAGAGAGAGAACCCTAGCCTGGGTGTCTTTTCCTCCAGTTCTGCTGGGGATAATTGTATTTCAATGAACACAAATAGTTTTCCGAAACAGATATCCCAGGAATTTTCCCTTTTCCTTTCTCCTCTAAATTATTTGGGAAGAATCCTATTTTCTTGAGACTTTGGTTACTTGAGAAATGCAAATAAAATATTGTTTAAACTTTTTAGGGGTGTTTGTCTTTTGACATCTAAAGTTCTTTGACATGTTAATTTTTTATTCTAGGTTTATCTTCCTACTCACAAGCTCTATTGAATTACAATATCTATTTCTTTCGAGACAGTGTGATTTGCATTGATTATTCTAAAAATTAAATATCATTAAAAATAGTCTGCATAACTTTGTGACAGTCTCAGAATATCTGATCTCCTGCTGTCTTTCTAATGAAGATTGCAGAGGACCACTGATGACTGATGTGGTTTTTGGAGTGGTTTCTTTTAAACGACTTTTCCAAGCTGACTTCCCCAACCACCTCTTGTCAGATTCAAAGGTTCAAGCTGTCACTGCCAGGTAGCTATTTAATCGTGCGGTGACTGACAGGCAGAGTAATTACTGAAAGAAACAAGAGATCCATTGGGGAACATGCAGGAAATTTGCTCTGTGGATTTACCTCACAAACCCATTGGAGATGCTGTTACATGATACATTCTTCTGCATCATTTAACAAGAAAAGACTAAAATTTAGGCTAAAATGAGCCAGAAACTGCAGCAGGATGCAGTAGCATAGAACCATAATAGATATGTCTTTGCAGCTTTCCCTGTTTACATGTGACTGAAAACTGACACATTTCTGAGAGATGCTGCAAATGGTCTGGATTTCATGTAGCCACAGGGTGTGATTTTTTTGTTTTTGTTTTTTTCTTGTCTTTGAAAGTTTATAAATGCCTCTAAAAGCATCCTTGTATAATAGCTCTAGACCTGTAATGTGAAAATGCCATCTTTTTCACAGCATTTGACTTAAGTACTGTTATTCAGTTTTTACAGGGTGTTCCTAATAGCTGAATTTGGCTGAACTACAAATAAAGGTGATGTACATGTTCCCTTCTATCCTCTTTGCCCAAAGACTCTGTAAGCAGACAACAGTTTAACTTTACATAAGACAGTTGTCCTTTGACAGGCAATTGTGTGTGAGAAACTGTCCTTGTAGCTTTCACCTGTCTCATATTTTTCAGTATGATAGATTAACAAAAACTTTATTTTCACAACTTGAACCACTGTTGATCCAAATAGGCAATAAAAAGATCCCACACAGAAACAGCTTACCTGTTTAAATACAGATGATTTCAGATGTAACATCACAGCAGAATTTTGCCTTTTTTTCCCAAACATTCAGTAGATTGAATTCCAGGAAAATACAAAATACCAACAAGATAGTAAAGAAATGATGGCATATGCATTCTAATATAAAAGTAAGTAGTATTAATACTGACTCTGCTTTTCATTTGCTGCCTGCTCCTAGCCCGCAGACAGGCTTGCCTTCCTTCTTCCCCTTCTTCCTCTTCCCTACAAATCCTTTTCTTCACATTTCCTACAGCAGTTTTACATCTTCTCCTTTGTGTTCACTCCTCCACACACTGGAGGACAGAGCTTTTAGAAATATTTCTTTGTGAAGATTCAACAAATCTGAAAAACATCAGATAAATTGAGGAGATTAACACAGGACCCCATGAATAGCCACTGAAAAAAAGTCAGGAAAAAAATCCTTTTTGAGGGCAGCTCTTCGTTTGTGATTTGACATTTTTTCTCCAGAAGTAACATCACATATTTCAGTCTTCCTCTTTATATTTCTCCTTTTCTTCCTGAAGTTATTCTCCCTTTTTTTTCCCCACTTGTCCTTGGTGTTTCACAATAATGTTCCTTTTTTCTCAAAGCTACCAAGCATATTTTTTATGTGAAAGCTATTAACTTTTACTTTTTTAAAAGGGTATTTCTGGATTGAAAGCACTGAAATGAGAATTCAGTGATCTCAAAATCCATATGGCATATTATTGAATATCTTAATTCTACTGCAAACCTTTGAAACCAGAAGACTGCTCTTGATTTACTCAGGGGATAATTTCTCGAGCTTGTTATTGCTTGTTTCTCTTGATTTTTCACATTTCATGCAGTATTTCTAATCAGTAGAAACTTTGTCATATTTTCTTCCTCTATTACCAGACATCTTTCTTTCTGTCTCCCTCTGTGTCCCTTACCTCTTGTTCTCCACCTGCAACAGCTTCCCTCCATTCTCCACTGGTCCATTTTCTCCCTTAATATTGTCCATCTTTTTTGCTTTTTTGTGTGGTTGGGTTTTTTTTGTTGTTTGGGTTTTTTTCTGCTTAATAAAGCCTCTCATCTCTCACTTCAAAGTTGGTTTGGCATTTTAGAGAGACCCGTTCTCTGAGAAGTTTTATTTTTTTGAAAATGTTGATTCAGCTGAGGTGCTATATGGTAGCCCTGACAAGCTCTTTGGAGAAAGATGGGCTTAAGAGTAGAGCTGCTGGAGACTGAAAGATCTGATGCTCAGCAGGGTATTTTACTGGGTGTCTGTTAAAATAACATTATTTTTTAGGGAGCAGCTCCTTTCAGCCCTTATTTAACATGATACTCTAATTTAGTTTATTTGGAAGTTTTGTAGAAAATGAGTATTAAATGAGGTGCAATATGAATTTGATAGTAAAATCTCCAGTGCAATATGGTTCAGGGCCTTAAAAGTGCAACAACACATGGGTGTGTAGTGAAATATTTAAAATATGCAATGACTTTTAAAAAGTATATGCTCTGAATATTAACTACATGATGTTTTAGAAGCATTTGTCTAGAATTAACATTTCCTGCTCTAATGGATGCATTGACAACGCAGGGACTGATACCTTTAAAATAACAAAATCCCACCAAATCAAATTAAATAGTGGATTGATAGGCAACTAAAATCAGGATTGGAATTTGCTCCTTTATGCTGACTTTGCCTGTTCCTTACAATCACCGAACTATTTATTTTATTGCTTTGTCAAATTACTCCTTTTAACATTTGGATAAATTTATGGGTAGGAAAATAATTGTTAGTAAAGTGGGGCTAAGGTTAATAGTGGAGATAAGAAAAAAGGCCATCTTGCATGTGCTCTCTTGATGGAAAGCAATACTGAATCAGTGGTGTCTGTAAGCCTGACTGCGCTTATCTGAAATTGCCAGGCAGGTAATTTATTTTCTTCTAGTTCACCCCTTTCCTGTATTTCGCTTTCACTTCCTGGTCGATTTTGTATACTTCCTGTATCATAGAATCATAGGTCGGAATAGACCTCTAAAACCATGAAGTCCAACCATCTGCCCAACACCACCATGCCTACAAAATCATATCCCCAAATGCCACATCTACACATATTTTTAAACACCTGCAGGGATGGTGACTCAACCACCTCCTTGGACAGCCTGTTCTAATGTCTGACCACTCTTTGAGTAAAGAAAATTTTCCTAACTGAACTTGAGGTCATTTCCTCTAGTTCTATCACTAGTTACTCGGGAAAAGAGACCAACACCCACCTTGCTACAATCTCATTTCAGGTAATAAGCCTTTCTTTAATATTACCTTTTGTAATGCTGTTCTGGTCAACAGAAGAAAAGTGTAGTTGATTTCCTTATGATTTAAAGGCTACCTGCCCACTTGTGTATAAAACTCATTTTACAAGAATCTCACTTATCACTGTTTGTTTTGTTTTTAAAACTTCATGATCTCTGACATTATCAAACACTTACCCCACATTAGTGAGTTAATCTAAATCAAGGACCAAATTTTCTAACCAATAAGAACACAGAATTTGTATAGTTCTTTTGGTTCTCTGTGAGTGCACCACACCCCAAATTATTACTTTGTTTGTTTTATTCTCTTTCTTTCAGGCAGCTAACACTAGCTGGGAAAAAAAAATATAGTAGATTTCTCTATTTTTAATTATTCAAACAATCTGACGCTTTCAATATTCCAGCCAAATTCTTAGTCTCTGCATGAGGTGAATTTTATTTGCTAACATACTGTAAGTAGAGTAAATCTTTGGTGCTTCTTAATTATCTTAGAAGGGGAATCATTTGAAAAGGCTATAGCCTGCATAGTAGAATACCAAAAATTGTAATGTATAATTTGCCACAGAAAAAGTAATTTAGGAGAACTTTGCACAAAATTTTTCCAGACATAATTGGTTTGAATTGGCTGAGTCATTAATACAAAGTGTGCTGGGTTTTTTTTCTTTTCTGTCTTTTTTTCTGTGCTCTACTGACTTTTTCTTGTTTTTGTTGAAACAAATGCGTTTGCCATTCAGTTGAGGTGGACTGATACTTAAGTAGATGAGTGGTTTGTATATAAGTGCAGAGTTAAATAATTGTGCACAAATTCCTTGTATAATATTAAAGTTCACAGTGTGTATTTTTCCCCATTTTTGTTCCCATGAGAACCTGATCATGTTCTGTCTATTCCCTTACATCACCCCCCAAATCTATCATATTTTCTACTTATTATAATGTGGTAAGTGCAGGAGTTTTATGTATATGAGTAGAAGGATTTATAGGGATTTCAGTAAAAGGAAGGGTTCAAGAGTTGGCTGGGACAAAAGTATGTTGAGTTATTCACAAAATACATTATTTGGATTTACTGGATGAAGAGGAGAAGGGTTTAACTGATACATTGTCAAGTCAGATGCTGTCCAGCATCTGAACAGCCGGAGATGAGCAAAATAAGAAATACAGTTCTGATGTTTCTAGGAGATCATGAATGACTGAAAGTATTCTCCCTAAAACATAAAAAAGTCTCAAGAAAGGAATGAAAACAGCTCTTCTGAGGTCTAGACTGAACAAGTAGTTGGATTGCATCATCTGCTCAGTATTGGACTCAGCTGTGTTAGTAAAGTTACAGCGTAACTAAGCTATGTTGTAATCACCTCTGCCTTTCATTGTGTCTTGCCAGGTAAATGTGGTTTCTGCAGCCTGAACGACTGCCTTTTAGGTATTGTTTTAGCTATGAAACTTCTATTACAGTCAGGAGCTCAGATTCCTGTAAAGTTTTTGGCTATTTTACCCTCTCACTTTGTACCTTAGTTTCTTGACTGCTTGCTAAATCCTGAGCAGAATTTTTACGAGCTAAGGTTTTCAGGTTAATTATGCTTTTGTACTACCATATCAGTTATAAAATAACTGGTTCCTAAAGCTTTTGAATTTGTTACTTTGAATCTGGCTTTTAGAGAAAGTGGGCATTTACAATAAAAATATTCTTTTATTCAGATTTTTGAACTTCAGGACTGGGAGCTGTGACAGCAAGTTTTAGCATAGTAAAAGCCATCATCAACTGTGTGTTTTACAAGTAACTACAGCTGACTGACTAGGAAGGTAGTGAGGATCTATTTAAACTGGCAAAACACATGTGGAAATAACCTCTGAAAATCAAATGAGGAGAAGGTAGTAATGAGAATTTGGAGGTGCTAAGCTGTTAACAGTGACCGAAGCGTTTACGTGTCTATCTTCCCTTGAAGCATGTGCCCATATTTATTAAAGAAATTCTGTCTGAAATCCTACGAACATCTGTCCTTTCTCCTTTTGTAGCTAACATTTGTTCCTAAAACAAGTTAAGTTCCTGAAAATTTATTGCAGCTGGAGTTTAAGGGATCTGGGATAAACTTTAGTTCTCAGATGTCTCAAAGATTTCAGAATTAAGTGGATGGTTCTTGCAATAACTGCAAAAGGCCAGTAGAAGACATTTGTAATGTCTGAATATCTTAAGGTCCTGTCGTGGATACAACATGCTTTACTTGGTTTATGTTCTGTTCATCTTAATCTAATTCTCGTATTAGTTTATTAACATGGGAGTCATGCTAATGCAGCTTTATTGTTGCCAGTGTCAGCTGAGTATTTCTACAAGGCACAGCATTGCTAATAGCTGCCGCGGTTCTCCCTCTGTGCTGCACCAGACCTCACAGTGTGTATGCTTGTCTTCAGGTATCTCAGGTAATCTAAGTACACATCAAAACTTTAATTGACAACTGCCCTTTTCCTATGTACTAAAATGCACGTATTCTAAAATGTACCCTACCATGGGGAGTATTGTTGCCTTAAATTAGATCACAAAGGGTCACCCATGGATCAAGAAGCTGCTGAAAATCATGAAGCTCTGTGCATCTGCACCTACAGCTAGTCATCAAGATGGAGTACACTGCCTAGGGAACACTGGGTAATTATAGGCAGTTTAATATTTTCTGAAGTTCAGACTGATGCCTAAAAAACCACTTTATTCACTAACTGTGAATAGTGCTCTGGCACTAAAGGTGTTGAAGTCTGGGATTTCTAGCATGGAGAAAGTTTGGCTTTGTGTCTGACTCCTGTTTCCTTTCATCTTTTTGCAGATGCTCATGAAAACACCCCTGCTGGTTTTAAGGTAAACACAGGGAATAGCATTTATTAAAGGACATATTATGTGCAAGTAATTTTTTTCTGAGAATACATATTCACCACAATGCATGCGTTTAGAAGACTGAGATTTTACTGCCAGTGTTCTGCTTATTTCTTCCACAGTTGGTATATGAAGGTGTTCTCACTGAGTCATTACCAAACTTCATTTATTTCTTGGCATACTCTCAGACAATCTCCTCTTCCTCTCTCCTACCCACACCAGCCACCTTTGATGGCAGCCAGCCAGGTGGTTCAATAACTGACTTAATAACTTATAAATTCAGCTTGCGTTACTGTTTCTGCAGAGCACACTCTATCACTACCAACAGAATTTTCTCAGCTAGAGTAATAAACGGGGTTACTTCAGAGTTTAAAAAATGTGAAGTGTGTTCTTAATTCAACCAATTTAATCAAACACACCACTGAGTTCTTCCAGTATATTATTTTCATTTAGCTCACATGAGACCTCCATTATACGTTTGATCAGTTTTAATTCCTCAGAAACTTTAATCCCTGGCACAGACTAAGCCTCCACATTCACAATGAGAAAACAGAATAATTCCTGTGTCTCTTTATACAGAGAAGGGTGGACCTTTAACACATGAACGCTTTGTGCCTTCATTTACTGTGGGATCCATAGCATTTTTTTAAATTTTCCTGTACTTGCAATGAAGAGCCAAATTTAGATATTGCCATTAGTTATCTAATGCAAATGTCTATAGAAACTTGCAGCTGTAATTACCTAAATTTGTGACAATTTTTCTGCTTATTGAATGCTTCAGTTGCATCTATTATTCAAATACTCAAGCACATTTCTGGCAGTACACAGGATTCTACAGTGTGCTTAACTGACAGGTTCAGGATTTGCTTTCAAAATATTTGACAGCATTTACTACTGAAGATCTAAATTTTTACTGGAATTTGTTTGTGAATGAGTAACAGCTTATTCTGCTTAAAACTGGGTATAAATTGTGAAACTAAACAAGCAGAAAACAAACAATTTTGAGTTAATGCATGCTGGATTTTTTTAAAGAGTGATACTTCTGTGTAGCTGGTCAGAGAATCACATGGGCCACACATACTTTTGATTTATTCAAATCCTAGCAATAACTGAGGTCAGATATTAAAAACACAAATCCGCTGAGGAAATTCATTTGTATTTCAGGATAGATCCAAGGTAGTTAGATTGTTCCTACAGAATGACAAACAATTCATTCTGGAATGTGTGAACCCTCTGAAAATTGAGAAACATATATGCCTCCAGAACTATTGACACTGTTTAGCTGATTGGTTACTTTAGATTATTTTAAAATTTAATACATATCTTTAAATGTTCTTGGAGGTTTGATTTTGGCTTCCTGTCTGTTGTTTGTGTTGTGAAAAACATGATTTCAAATCTATATATTGGCTTTCTTATCGCTGTCGCTCGTCACATAGTCACTTTGCATCTCTTTTCTTTTTTCATTTTCTTTTTTAGATAAAGGTCTGAAAGTCAAAGAATTTCATCCCAGCCTGACTGGCTCAGACTGCCATATCCTGCCTAGATCTACCTTGTTGCCACTTCTGTATACATGATAGTTTATGACAAGCTGTATGTGTAACATATGACATATATACCAAGTGAGGAAACATGGGAAAACTTAGAGGAAACTCATCTCTTTACAAATCTGATACCATTTGTTCCCCATAAATTACTTTGAAATACAAAACCCTAATGGTAGCATTTTATATGAAAACGTAACTAAGATATGCGTTTAATAAATAGACAAACTAAGAAGTACGGGCTAGATAAGTGAACCATGAGGTGGACAGACAACTGGCTGAACTGGCAGGCCTAAAGAGTTTTGATCAGCAACATGAAGTCCAGCTGGAGGTCAATCTCCAGTGGAGTATTCCGGGGGTTGCTACTGAGAGCAGTATTGTTTAACACCTTCCTTCATGACCTGGGTGATGGCAGAAAGTGCTCACTCACCAGGTTTGTAGATGACGCGAAAGTAGGAGGAATGGTTGATACACTAGATGGGTGTGCCACCATTCGGGGGGATCTTGAAAGGCTGGAAAAACAGGAAAGCAAAATAAAGATATTATTAGCATATATATAGACTAGCCAATTCCTCAATCAGTATTTCAATTAATTCATGTCCAGACATCATTGCCTCCTTCATCAGATATCCAGAACCCAAGGCCCCAAGCATCTGAGATAAACCACATGTCTTTGAAATTTTGCATTGTAGGATATCAGTTTCCGATATCTTTATCAGAGCAATATGAACAACAGCTTGCTCAGCCACTGCACATAAATCATTGCTGTGACTAGGGCAAAACAATCCAAATTTAAAAATTTTTGTTCAGTACACTTGCATTTGAATGTTTGGTGTTTTATAATGTGTGCTGCTTTGTCCCCCTTATTTCTACTCACCTGCCAGTTTACCTACGCCACAGTTTTAGCTAAAAATGTATTTTTAAGGAGAATATTTTTTCTATAGGTCTGATTTTAGAACTAAGGCAATTCTGTACGTTTTCAAACTTCGACAAAATGTCCAGGGAAAAACCCTCACTTCCATGAAAATAAAGGTAAGGAAACAATTACTGTGAGTCGTTTGTGCATATTTGTGAGTATTGCGCTTGTCGGGCTTTTTCTTTTGGTATCTCTACTGTGTACGTAAAGATACGACTGCAACTCATTTTAATGAACCCAGCTTCTGTTATGCGCAACTTAGTGGATAAATCAGGTTTGTATTAGCTGTTTCATATTAGATACTGAAAAAAAATGGTCCTGGCAACATATTATTCAATACCGCCAACATAATATTCAATCTGCCTGCAAAACTGCCCAAGATCCTGAATTCAATATTTAACGTGCACTGAATTCAATTCCACTTTGACAACCTGGCGAGCACGACTCAAGCTTATTTGTAAGCATGTCTCTGTAAATTATAGTCAATTCAGACTGCAGCCAATAGCCTATGGATTCCAGAAATATGGTGAGGAAAGTGGGCTGACTCAATGTGGTCTTCAGGTGGGAGCATGAAAGCAATCATACCTATTGTCAGAATTCCACTGTTATTCCTTTGTCACACACACTGCAGTATGAAGAGTAACTGACTGTAGTATACAAAACAAGAACTGCAGGGCTCATTGAGCTCTCAGGAATCACCCAGTCCACCTTCTTCAATGAGAGAGGATTAATTTGCCTGAAATATCCCTAGGAAATGACAATTTAATTTGTTTTCGAATTTTCCAGTGAAGATGTTGGCACCTTTTTACAGTGATGCCATATAAGAGAGCGCCAAAATCCTTCAAAGGATGTTGTTTCTCTCTATATAATGTCTAATTCCTCTTCCCTTCATGTCAAAGGATGAATTTAGACTCGTTTTTCATGATCCATAAAAGCCTACATTGTCTTTTTTTCTGTAACTTCTTTAACATTTAGTTTTCTATAAACATTTGCTCCTTGGTTTAAGAATACTTCCAAGAACTTGAAGTATATTGATTTATCAAGAATTCCTCAAGGTGTCTTTTCTACCTTTATAGATATATTTTTTCTTTTTCAGCCCAAGTATACTTCCTCTGCTCTTAGAGAAATTTTCGTGATTAACTTTGCTAGTTCGAAGAGTGCTTTTGTTTGTTTATCAGACACATTCATCAGGCTCTCTGAACATGTTTGTTTCTATGTTTTCTTAATATTCTTTAAACTCTTCTTTCTGGACTTTGCCCTAAATTTCTACTCAATTTTTGAATTAACTTAGTTAAACTTGTCACAGTTCACTTTTCCTAGAAAGAGTAAACCAAAAAAGAAATTATTCTTTATATCTTTCATTATTTTTTGTTATGCGTCTTTCCTTGCCTTTTGCTGCTTTCTTAGTTCCAACACATTCTGAAAGGTTTTCTTACTATTTTTTATGTATCTTACTACTTGAAACACATTGTTTTCAGTCTTGATTTTAACTCTGCCTACTTACACTGTTCCTTTATATGACTGTTATGTTATGTGTGAATTATGCAACCAGCTTTTCCTTATACTTGTTTTATAGAAATGATTTCTGCACTGTTACTTCTGAAATATTTATTATTCAAACATTGCTGCGGAGAGAGTAGAACTTCCTAGCTATCACTGGTCTTTCAATGTGATGGTAACTCTCAGTTTTGCTTTAAATTTGTTTGTAATGGGTGGATGAACTCCTAAATTATATTTCTAATTAGAGTACAACAGCTCAGAGACAGATGACTTCTACGTCCTAAATAATCTTTTCTTTAATCCAATTATTTGAACCAAAAAGACAAATGTTAATCACAAACTACAGTTTAAGGTGAACTCTAGGAAAGGAATAACACTAGAAAGCTGGAGTATGACCTCTGTTCTTTATATAGGACAACACGTGTGGAGGCAGTTTTAATCCTTCATTTGGTGAATCTGATGCATTTTTATAAAGATCAAGAATAGTTATAAAAGTTGCTAAAATATTCTGAGCTGTCTACTAGTAAAAGAATAGTAACAAGAGCATTTACTTTCTTAGGGGAAAAAAAAATAAAGTTATTAAAAACAGGAAAAAAGCCTCTGAATAAAGCTAGAAGGTCACATTTAATAACAGACTTAATGGAACATAAAACACTGAGAGAAAAGGCTCAGCAGTTATGAGAGCAAAACGAATATATTGGTGTAAATTTTACTCAATTATTAGGTTTGGTGTGATGAATTCTAAGTTAAGATAAAAGGTCAAGAATAAAATTAGAGATTTGAAATTGGTAATTAGGACCACATTCTACTCTTGGTCTTAAATGCACAATTCATATGTACACCCAAAGAAATAAAAATATCTCTCTTCGTATTTGAATGGAAGATATCTGATATTGCAGAATAGAAAAATGGCAAAGTGTGAAAGAAAAGAGGAAGAAATTACAATTGCCCTCCCCTTCCCTCCTCTCTCCTTCTCTCCCCTTCCCTTCCCTCCCTTCCCTTCCCCCTTTTGCAGTCTCCATCTTTCTTGTGATACAACTCCATCATAAAAGATCTGAAGACAAATTACACCTTTTCCTGCAGTTATATAACACCATTTTCTTCCATGATTGGCCTCAGCACGTCCTAAGCTACGGTCTTGTTTCTGGTGTACAACAGAGTGGCCTTCTAAATTACAATTTAGGTACAATTCTGCTCATGATACAGGTACTAGAAGAAATAGGATTTAACTAAATCTTTTCTAAATGTGAGGCAACAGCAATAAAGGAGCAGGGGGAAAAAAGTCTTTTTTTTTTTCTTTTTCTTGGCAAGGTACACAGACATAACTTTGAATACAAACCAGAAGCTGAACTGATGGGTAAGAAAGAATAACGGCACCTGCCATATCATGGATCTCCATATATATAGATTTCATTGGAAGTATCTGCATGCGGTATTTTTAGAAACATACTATTTTTTCTTTCAATCATAGATGTAATATTTTTATTTATATTCCTCATTCTTTCTTCAAAAGACATAGAGCATCTAACTTATTATGAGGTGGGGCATTGTAGCTGATTTTTAAATAGTAATAGGTAAATATTCTGTTGAACTATCTTGTTAAAAACAGGTTGTTCCAAGTCTAAGCTTATAATTACAAAAACAGGATTTCAGTGGATATTCTGAGAAGTTATTTCCATTGCTTAGCTCTTATTTGTCTTGGCAAAAAACTTCTCTTAACACAAATCATAGTCTGCTGGAAACAGGAAAAATACTTCCTTACAAGAGCAACAAAGGAAAGTTTGATGCTTGAAGTATGATAAGAAATACCCATATTTTCATTCCATTGCACCTCAGTGTCAGAATCAAAACATTTTCTCTTTTGATTTTGATAATGAGCACATATATACCGATAAGTGCAGTGAGTCACACTTTTACTTTGCCCACATAGTGAGAGGTCTGGATGTGTGAATCTAGCGTGCTGTGTTTTCCTGACCCTGAGCAAAGAGGGCATTTGCAGAAATGGCTGTAGCCATCCAGCTGAAAAGTAAGAAGAGGATGAGGGCAACAGCAGGGAAACAATCCATTTGCCCATCTGGAACTGAGGAGACTTAGTGCCCTGGTAATGCAGCTAAACAGTTTCTAGACTGAATCTGGCCAGTTTCCAGAAAGCTACAAGTAGATTTATGAAAGCAGAATTCAGTTAGAGACTACTGTAGCAAAACTTAGCAGTGGGATCCAGTTGGAGGTTGAGATACATAAATTTGTGCTAAAAGTGGTGTCACGATTTGGTTGAATACTTGTGTGTGCCCAGGGCCATTCAATATTACACAGGGTGTTCAGGATATCCAAAAAAGTCAAGTGTCCTGTTCTGGAGTAGAAGAAGGTGCACTAATGTAGGACTAATGGAAGGTCTTGAATAATACCGAATGTATCCATACCGGGGATTTAGGCAAGAGGATCCCACCCCTAGTCCTCAGAGCAGAGGGAGCCACAGCCAGCTCCCCTCTCTCTTTGTCTTCCTCTCTCTTGCTCATTCCCTTTCTCCCTCTCAATTACTTCCCCTCCATATTTCAGAGGACCCAAATGGTTTCAGATATGGCAGTATGCAGTCATTGTTGAACCTCACTTGTGCTCACTAAATGAGTCAGAGGTGAGAAAACTGAAACAGATTATGTTAGTCTGTGACAAAAACTATGAAGGAGTCATGCAATACGCTGATGATCCGAGATGTATAAGCAGTATCTATTTTTTACAGGATAAATACCTGAATGTGGTAGGTTGACCTTTGCTGGCTGCCACTTACCCACCCAGCTGCTTTATCACTCCCCCTTCTCGACAGGATAGGGGGAGAAAATAAGATGGAAAAAATCCTAAATTAAGATAAACACAGGGAGATCACTTACCAGTTACTGTCATCATCAAAATAGACTTGAGTTGGGAAAAGTTAATTTAATTTATTGCCACTAATAAAAATAGAGTAGCATGGTGAGAAACAAACAAAAAAACCCCACTTATACTATCTTCCTCCCACCCCACCCTTCTTCCTAGGTTCAGTTTCATTCCTCCATTCCTGACTTTTCTTCGTGATTCATCACTGCATGATTTTTAGTCCTTTCACAATTAAGTACTTTAGTTTGCAATTTGAAAGTTTCTCACCAAAAGCAATTAAGATACTCTAGGAGCTTGAGTGTCTGATAGCGATTGCACAGAGACACATAAATAGTTCTTGAATAGTGGAATTTCAGCGTGCTAGGGAGGCAATAAAGAATTTTGATTTCTTCCACGTAATAAGCAATATAACAAATATATGGCAGTCCTTGCAGAGTGGAATATAGTTCAGTGTCTTCATAATCTGCACTGATCCAGGATTCTTCAGTGGGTGTTAGGAATTCACCGAAAGTCTTGGCCACTGCAGTTGTCCTTTGGGTGCCTGATTTAGCATGCAGATTCATAAAAATTTGTACTCAGGATCCCTAATGAACAAACAACTGCAGAAGGTCAAGCACATGTACCACTCCAGTAAGCACAGTGTTTGGTTTACGTTGTATAAAAATATCCTCATACAGTGCTTTCTGGCAGAAAGTATTATTCCTTCTCTCCACCTCTTTTAAAATGTTTTTCTTCAAGCTACCTTCCTTCTGGGGGATTTTTGCATTCTGTTTCTGGAACACCTGAGATAATCGTCATTTCCAGGAGAAGACAAACAGATTGATGTATCTCCAATTAAACATTATCATCTTAAAAACATATAAAGACTTTTCTTCAAGGCTTTCTTGTGCCTATCTGATGATGTCTCACAGCCAGAAGTGTTCATCTGCTCCTCCTGATTATTCTACACCTGAGGTCATAATCCTGTTTTTTGATGTGGTAATAATTTTCACAGCAACTAATTCTGATGCCAGAGACAGACTATGACTTGGGTTAGAGAAAAAGTATCAGAAAAACCTCTCTAATAAAAATGTAAAAAGGAAAGGTTTCTACCGTAACCTAAAATGGGACCTACTCTTGCCTACTACTTTTCAGCATCAGTGAGCTTTCCAGGTTATACACCAATCAAAAGCTAGTGTTCCTTTTTTTGTCAAATAGGTATTTGTAGAAAGTTAAAATCTCACTAGAATTAATGTATTTCTAATAACACTGATTAAAACTTTCAGTAAATGCAGTTGAAAATAAAAGCCTAGTTGCATATACCAACAGTAACAAGAATAATTCACCTACACTGGTGGATACAGAAGATTTTAATCTTACACTTACACTCTACATACATTTTCAAGTATGTGAAACACCTTGATATGTGTGCCTATGGGACACTCTCACAGTATGCCATAAATTTATAGTGCATTTTCTGTATAATCACTCTAACTTTCAGGTGGCTTGCAGGTGTAACACTTCAGAAAGTAGAACTCTTACCTAGTAAGTGGTTCTGCAGTACCACAGATATAGAAGTTTTCACAGCATATACAACAACAGAGATATACTAATTTAAAACACTAGAAAATATAACAATGGTTGTGTTTGTCCTGGATATTTGAATTTACAGGAATGAAAGAGCTGATTAGATTGCTGCAGCTACTATTTTAAGCAATCACATTTCTTTTGTAATCTGAGACAACAGCTCTGCTGAATCAATGACCAATTCAAGCACAGCTGCTTAACAAACTGAAGCAATAAATGATATGGTGGTTTTATATTCACTGCCCAAGAAGTGATTCAGAAGGTAATTCTTTGCTTATCAAGACTAAAAGCAGGACGCCACATTATACAAAATATTGATTGACTCTCTGAAATAAATTTGGGATTGGCTGACTCAATCTGGGTATCGGAATGATACACAAGTTATTGTCTTTCTGGTGAAGATGGCTTCCTGAACATCAAAACATAAAAAAACTTCTCCCATCTGATAATTAGTGTGGGATGGGACAGTGATACAAGGAAGAACTATTGGGGCAGTATTTTTGTTACTTGTGTAGTCCTCAGAGCATTTTTGTGTCATTTGCAGTAATCAGAACTTACTAAGAGGCACTTATCCTAAGGGACATGTCACAGGGCATCCCTTCAATTCTCCTCCCCACATTTAGGAATTCCAGGGAACAGGCTGCCCGGAGTGGTTGTGTAGTCTCGTTCTCTGAAGATATTAAAAACACACCAGGATGAGGTTCTGTGCAGCCTGCTCTAGGTGAACTTGCTTTGACAGAGGGGTTGGACTGGATGATCCCTAGAGCTCCCTTCCAACCCCTACCATTCTCTGATTCTGTGATAGTGATGTAAGATTTGGCTGAGGTCTGCTGGCATAGTCCACAGGAAAAGGATGGACCTACACCTACTGAGGACTCTATCTATTTTATATAACTTTGTATGCAGCCTTTTATATTGGTTGTACAACAGGCAAACTCAATAAAATGTGATCTTTAATCTTTTTCTCATCCTATGAAGAACATAAATGTTCAGTGGCATTAGTAGGGAGCCTTATTATTAGCGCACACATACAACAGAGTAAGAGGTTGAAAAAGTGCTTTTATGACTTAAGGGTGGAAAGTGCTCTGGATTGTTCTTGCAGGACTTCATGACCTCAGATAGTATCTCCTACAAGCTGATGACTAGTATACCTCAGTGACAAAGTATTACTATATTTCAGTGTGGACAGAGTAAATGTAAGTATTATGCAAGTCTAGTCATTGTCATATCTCTTAACTCACTTTTTTGTTTGCTTTAAAGAATTAAATGACATCTGATCTTACCCCATGCAATGCTACAGGCTGGGGAGGAGTGACTGGAAAGCTGCCCGGTGGAAAAGGACCCTGGGGTATTGGTTGACAGCCGGCTGAACATGAGCCAGCAGTGTGCCCAGGTGGCCAAGAAGGCCAGTGGCATCCTGGCTTGTATCAGGAATAGTGTGGGCAGCAGGAGTAGGGAGGTGATCATTCTCCTGTGCTTGGCACTGGTGAGACCACACCTGGAGTACAGTGTTCATTTTTGGGCCCCTCACTACAAGAAGGACATTGAGGTGCTTGAGTGTGTCCAGAGAAGGACAACAAGGCTGAGGAAGGGTCTAGAGAACAAGTCTGATGAGGAGTGGCTGAAGGATCTGGGATTGTTTAGAGTGGAGAAAGAGGAGGTTGAGGAAGGAGCATATTGCTCTGTATAACTACCTGAGAGGAAGTTGTAGTGAGGCGGGTGTTGGTGTCTCCTCACAAGTAACCAACGGTAGGATGAGAGGAAGTTTCTTTTTCTTACTGATTCTACACTTCTGCCCAGATTATATTCAGGCACCCAGTAAACTGTTGGAAAATTAAGACAGTGTCCTGAGGCAGCATAAATCCTGACTTGAACATTAAAACTGAAGGACTGTTGGTATAATGCATCTGAAATGCATTTGAAATTAGAAATTTTGAATCTAATATGAAACTAGATTTCTGATGCCTCTACAAACATAATTCTGACTCCAAACTCACATATAGAACAATTTGTGTCTATACTACTTTTGAATTCATTGACAGCATAAGTTGAAAAAAGTTCA
>Ga0065711_1027536_pt1 | contig 48328 bp, 21 predicted proteins | sample Hoacrofraction12_FD_59098 | JGI IMG/M metagenome (GOLD analysis project Ga0065711, IMG submission 59098) | Hoatzin crop microbial communities from Cojedes, Venezuela - Epithelial fraction 12 v2 (version 2) | ecosystem: Host-associated > Birds > Digestive system > Esophagus > Crop | place... | reverse complement strand
CTGGGGGACACCACTAGTTACCGGCCTCCAACTAGACTCAGCGCCACTGATGACAACCCTCTGAGTTCTGCCATTCAGCCAGTTCTCAATCCACCTCACCGACCACTCATCCAGCCCACACTTTCTGAGGTTCCCTAGGAGGATATTATGGGAGACAGTGTCAAAAGCCTTGCTGAAGTTGAGGTAGACAACATCCACTGCTCTCCCCTCATCTACCCAGCCGGTCATGCCATCGTAGAAAGCTATCAGATTGGTCAAGAATGATTTCGGAAGAGCAGTTTAAACTTGTACCTGAAGATATTCTGTGGTGTCTCTGCCTTTCAACAGTTATAAAGGCTTATTTGTTGATAATTGTGAAGACAGTGCAAGAAGCAGAGCACATTCTGCAACTGACCCTGCTTTTGCTTGGCTTTAGAGCGAAACAATTCTTCTGAGGGACTGGGGGAAGCGGTGGTGTTTCATTTTTTCATAGAGTCTGAGGTCAGTAATCATTAGACCAAGTAGTGTGATGAGTTGTATATCAGAGTACATTAAATATCATTCTATTACCCTCCTAGTGAACCCAGTGTGCTGGATTAGACTAAAGAACTTCGGATCTCAAGAGTTTTATGTATCAGGAGCAGTAGAAACCAAAATGGCTTCACAGAATCACAGAATGGTTGAGGTTGGAAGGAACCTTTGAAGGTCACCTGGTCCAACCCCCTGCTCAAGCAGAGCCATCTAAAGCTAGTTGCCCAGGACCATGTCCAGACAGCTTTTGAATATCTCCAGGGAGGGACACTCTTTAATCTCTCTGGAACTTCGGTGGTAAAGACTCCTGAAACACTAGGAGCTGGTTAGAAAAGCTTGTAAGGTGTCAGTTTCTTCTTCAGCTGGAGGTACACATCTTGTCATCCTGACTGCAAAAGAATTCTCTCCCGTATCTCAAATCAAGCAATTTGTTAAACCTTCTGTATAAGACACAGTCAGGTATGGAATAAAGAGCATTGTCTTCACGGCAGAGCACTCCATCTGTCTGTCTGCAGAGTGACTCAATCCACAGGACTCCAGGAACAGGAATCACTCCCTTCTCTCTCACTTTCCCAAAACAATGAAGGAAAAGTGATTCTTCTTCACATAGACAACCTGAAGTGTGAGATTTTCAGGTGAAATTTTATTTCAGGTCACTGCTCATGCTCAGACCTGCAAGCAGCAGTATATTTAAGAGGATGTAGCGTTTGCTGAGTATGAAAGAATAAAAATAAACAAGAGTATTCACAAATTATCCAATTCTCAGCTTTCAGTGACAGAAAGGACTACTGCAAGTATAACGTGCAAGCCACCCAGCATTTGCACTGTAGAACTTCCATCAGAAGGTAGAGCAAGTTGCTTCATGTAATTACACTTCATAGTTTATTCCACATTCTCCAAATGATCTTTGCTTTTAGGAAACTGTATCACATGTCAGCTTGTCTAACTTCATCTCAGGTCATACAATTATCTTTCTGTCTTCATCAGTAAGATGGCAAAATTCTTCCTATAAATGATTTCTCCCTACAATTTTTTTCTTCCATGTTTAAATTGTTTTCCTAAGATGACCTGATGACCACTCAGATTTCCTCCTGATACAGTGAACAGAGTTCCTTCTATTCTAGGTTTGTTTTCCAAAACCAGGGAGATCATTATTTTGGCTCTTCTCTGAGCTCTTACAAGTAACTCAGACCCTTTTCATGCACAGCAGACATCAGAACTGGACAGGACATTCCTGCATTTTAAGTATAGTAGAGCATTCTCCTTTTCATTCTTTTAATGATTCCCTAATAATTCAGTATAACACAGGTCTTAGAGTGTTATAGTTCAGTGTCAAATGCTTTGGAAATATCCCAATACCTTATACCAGTAGCCCCTTTTTTTCAATTAGACCATGTGAAAATCTTGCCTGTAATCTTGTAAGCAAAAAAACGTTTTCAAGCCTTCTTCTCCAGAAACCTGTTGGCTGGGATAAACTATATTTTCATTTCTAACCCTCTGTAGATACAGGACTGCATTTTTTGTCTCATTCTTCTGCCCAGTATCTTCACAAGACCAGTATGTCTGTTACATCTCAAATAATTTAGGTCATTTTCTGATGTTTAAATAATGTTGGCAGTCTTTCAGTCATTTCCAAGGTTTCTAACATTAATTTCAAAACATTAAATGATTCAAATTCTGCATAGTTAGGTCTCATCAGGCCTTTCATCTGAAAATACTTGGATTTGCCTCATCCACTTGGTCTGACAGGTTCCTGATATCTGCACAAACTGAGATCCCATAAATTTAATTTCAGAGATAATCTAGGAAAGAGATAAAGATGAGGACTGTTAATATGATTAAGATGTTGGTCTGGGATTCCAACAGCCAGGGATGAAATTCTTAGTGATATTTCAAAATTCCCATTGACTTTAACAAGAGTTCTGACCTTTGCATATTGAAGGTCTTTGTCTGCAGAAGACAGCTAACACCATTTTTCTTCTATCCCACATATTGCAGTCAGGTTATGGAAAAGACAGGCTTCTCTTTGTGAACCAGCACAGCAAGGCCAGATCTCAATTTAGCTTGAAACACAAGTGAGATACTATTGTTCGCACTGTTCTGTTTTATATAAATGTCACATTGTTACAGAACACAGTCATTTCTAGCGAAAGAAGATTCTTATTATTAAGAAGTACCTATGATTTCTATTAGCTTGTATTTGTTTATCTTAATCTGGTCACGGTCACTGTCTAAAGGCAATGTCATACGCTACAACAGGAATGAGTACGCAGCAGTTTTATCATACTGGAAGCTCGTAAGATAAAAGTTCTGTGAATTTTGCTTGGATAAATGCCCAGTTTATCTGCAGGAACATGTCATTCTGTTCCACAGTTACAGAATGTTACAATCTCCATCTCTTAATTCTTTGGATGACACCTGTGCCTAGCAAAATGTCAGAGCATGTTGGCCTTTCCATTAGACACTTCAGGACTATGAACTTAGGAAAGGAACATCTGATTCTGCAAGGTGCAGAAGGCAAGGAAGAGATGTCAGTCATTTTCACTTTACATTAATTATGTTTAGGATTTTTAGTCTTAAATTCCAGACAAGAATAACAGGACAAAACCACCCCCTCCAAAGTCTTTTTTTTTCCCTTCCATAAGTCCATTCTGTTTAAATATGAAACGAATTATAAATAACTGATTTCCTGAGCGGTAACAAGCATCCTTGTGGATTCCTCCAAAGTCCTAAGACGGAACACTTTTACTATTTGCTTACAGTATTCATGAATGGTGTGTCTTCTTTACCTAATGCATGTTTGAAAAAGAAAAAACTTCATGGGAATTTAATATTTTTTTGTTGTATCGAAGTTGGATGAAATTAGCCAGTGGATTCAGATGTTACTGAGAAGGAAAGCTGGACAGACATAAATACAGAAAAAACCTTTTCCCTTTAAAAATCAAGCTAAATATTAATCACTAATAATAAAAGTAAGTCTGCGTAATGTATTTGCTGCTGTAAAAAAATGGTCAATCTTGAAGAGTAAGGGTGTCCAGAAAGTGGACAGTGAAATTTTTACATTTGACTGCAGTAATATTTTCAATAGAATAATTCTTTTACAACTTTCCTTACACCTCCAGTTGCCTTTGGACTGAAACACTGGAATAAAATACAAAGATTTTAAAATCTGGACATCTGAGAATCAAATCAGGGCAAGAACAAGAAAACCTTCATGATAGAGGCACATGACCCAAGTTTCTACAGTTTGTTTGCTGACTTCTGTTGCATACATCTCTACAAAAAAATCTTTTGGAACACTGAAGTTAACTATCCGCATTGTAGACAGGCTAACTGCAATGCAGAGGTCATAGCTGGACAGGGGCAAAAAGACAAGCCAGTATTTCCCTGAAAGTTGCTTTAACTGTATGCGGAGCAGGCAGGATACTGGTTACAGATGTACAAACCAAAGCACTCCCGAGTGCCAAGTTTGCCTGACCAGATCCTTAACCAGCATAATCTGATGTGATTCTGTTGAACTCAGTGGAGATGTACTGATCTACAGCAGCAGAGCAGTGACTTTACTTCCAGGTGATGGAGTACGGTTTGAGGCATCTGGGAGTCTAGGTGTTTCATTAAGCCAGGCTCCCTGATATTAAATCACCAGATTGAAAGGTTCTGTTTTGGTTGATGATGTCAATGAAAAACACATTATTTTAGCCTCCATAGCTTGTATGTACGTCAATAAATGAAAGTTATAAAAGCACATATGCCTGTAGCATATAAATATACAGCATATGATGTAAAAGTATTTAATAAGCATTAGTAGGAGATGGTAAAACCCTATGTGAATATTAGCTGTCCAGAAGTCATAAGTTTATAAATATTAGTCATGAGAAACCTTTATATAAATATTACTCAGTACACCACAACTGTCCTATGCATATAATCTATGTATGTGGACAAATAATTGAAATGTCTCAAAAGGAATAGTAGAAAAATATGTGTAATGCAAACATAGTAAAAAATAATCATTACAAACATAAGAAATGGTGAGGAAGTGACTTGAAGAAAAGTGAGTAGAGAAAGAAGGGAAGAGTCACTGCAAATTAAAGAAGATAAGGGAAGTCATATGAAATCACATTAATAAATTTGGTAAATGGAACGTAGAAAAATGAAGCTGGCTAGTTCAATGACTACAACTCAATGACATGGTCAGGAACCATGTTACATGGTGTCTTTGATATGTTGTTGAAGTTCTGTTGCAGCTGCTAGGAGAAAAGGCAGAAAAGCATGCTTAAGCCTAGAGGACAGCAAAATGTTACTGCTTCACAGTGAAAGCAGTTTCATATTTGCTTTGAAGCACATTGAAATTATGTCTGTTCGTAGAATCATAGAATCATAGAATCTTAGGTTAGGAAAGACCTCTAAGATCATCAAGTCCAACCATCAAACCAAAATTAACATGCCTACCAAACCATATCCTGAAGTGACACATCTACACGCTTTTTGAACATAGTTGTTCTTTGTTTATATTGCAGTATAAATTCCAAATGACATTTGTTAGATTAACAGCAACCCAACAAAAATATTTTCCAAACTTAATTTAAAATGCCTCAGTTAGCAAATTCTGATATCACATTTGCCTTTTCTCACAGCTTGCATCATCTATCTATCTTTTAGTTATCCAGGGGTGTTCAGCTCCACCTTTGTTTTCAAATTTGCTTCCTACTGCTGAATTTAAAGCATGAGTTACTCTGTGATTCCTAAGCATAGAATCATGTACTGTATACTCCAGAATTTCAGATCACTTTCATTGCTCAAGTCGGTTTTGGTTTGGCCTGGATAAATGCCAGGTGCCCACCAAAACCGCTTTTTCACTCCCCCTCCTCAGCTGGACGGAAGAGAGGAAATATGATGAAAGGCTTGAGGGTCAAGACAAGCACAGGGAGAGATCACTCACCAATTACTGTCATGGACAAAACAGACTGAACTTGGGGAGAAAAGGGAGTTTAATTCATCACCAATCAAATCAGAGTAGGATAGTGAGAAAATAAACCGAGATCTTAAAACACCTTCCCCCCACCTCTCCCTTCTTCCCAGGCTCAACTTCACTCCCGTTTCTCTCCCTCCTCCCCCCGAGCAGCGCAGTGGTATGGGGAAATGGAGGTTATGGTCAGTTCATCACACGTTGTCTCTGCCGCTCCTTGTCCCTAAGGGGGAAGACTTCTCACATTCCTCCCCTGCTCCAGTGTGAAGGTCCCTCTCACTGGAGACGGTTCTCCACAAACTTCTCCAAAGTGAGTCCTTCCCACGGGCTGTGGCTCTTCACGAACTGCCCCAGCATGGGTCCCTTCCATGGGGTGCAGTCCTTCAGGAACAGGCTGCTCCAGCGTGGTTCCTTCACAGGGTCAAAAGTCCTGCCAGCAAACCTGCTCTGGCGTGGGCTCCTCTCTCCACGGGTCTGCAGGTCCTGGCAGGAACCTGCTCCAGCATGGGGCTCCTCATGGGGTCACAGTTTCCTTCAGGCATCCACCTGCTCCAGCTTGGGGACCCTTCCATGGGCTACAAGTTGATCTCTGCTCCACCATGGATCTCCATGGACTGCAGGTGGAACAATCTGCCTCACCATGGTCTTCATCATGAGTTGCAAGGGAAGGCTCTCTGCTCCGACATTTCAGACACCTCCTCCCCCCCTCCTTCTTCACTGACCTTGGTGTCTGCAGAGTTGTTTCTCTCACTTCGTCTCACTCCTCTCTCTAACTGCTGTCTCACCGCAGAGGGGTTTTTTTTTCCTTGCCTTTCTTAGTTATGTTATCATAGAGGCGCTGCCACTGTCACTGACTGGCTTGGCCTTGGCCAGCAGTGGGTCCCTCTTAGAGCTGGCTGGCACTGGCTTTATGAGAGATGGGGGAAGCTTCTCGCAGCTTCTCACAGATGCCACCCCTATAGCCCCCCCACTACCAAAACCTTGCCATGCAAACCCATAACAAAGTCTTAAAGGGAATTCAACTCTCTCATAAACTTAAGAGTTTGTTCACAGAGGCAGTGCTTTGTAGCTTTTCTTAATTAGCCATTTCTTCAGCATACACTGTTTGTGCCAAGGACGTAAATGAATACAACACACAGCAAGTTTTAAAAAAACTCTTAAGGGTGCTTTAACTCATATAAGATATGGTCTTAAAGAACACAAATTATTGAAGTCAAGTTCTTCAGAATTTCTACTGAAAACATCTTCCAGCAAGATATTTTCTGTTTCACCACTACATCTTATGTTCCTTTTCATTACACATTGATGGCTCCTCTTCTAATCTTCAGTTTCTCCAGCTTTGTCAATAATTTCCTCTGCAATACCATATTAATTTTATTCACCGAAATCCAGGTAGACTATCTCTATATTTTTTCCTTTGTCTAGAATTTCTCTTTTCTTACCCTTTTGTTTAGTCTGCCATAATCTAGATGGAGTAAGTACATGCTGTACATTACACCAGTCCCTTTTTACTTGCATCATCATTGTTACTCATACCTTTAAAATCTCTCCTCATAGTGTTGAATACCATTGAAGACATACTAATAAAACTGGACTTACCAGATCATTTTGTTTCCTTATAGTTTAGGAACCTCCTTTGCTATTTTCTAGTTACATTGTGCTAATCCCTTGTTGATATATTTACTAGCCATTTGAGTTATTTGATATACTGTTTCATATGCCTGTTTTGAGAATTCTGGAAACCAATATTCTCCAGGTCTCAAAATTGGATTATTTTAAGCATTTCATTTTCTTTCTATCTCAGATGAAGCAAACAATTAATTTATTTCCGTGGAACATATTTCATTTACTTCCAGTCTCAGCTCTTACCACAACGCACAAGAATCAATTTCCTTTCTTTATTTCTGCACTGGAAGAAGCTTTTTCTGCTTGAGTGAATATCTCTTACAAGTGTTAATACAGCTTGATTTGGGCAATCGTACTTTATCCTTGCTGACCTTTAAGACAAAGTTTCTTTGCTGACCAGTCTTATTTTTTCTATTTTTGCTTGTTCCTAATATACTTTTTGAGTTGATTAAGAAATTAGACCTGGAGTCTTTCCCTACAAGACATTTTCATGTGCCTCAGCATGAAGTGATAAGTAGAAGTGGTCCAGCTCACTTGCTAGGCTTGTGTGAGAAATATGTTCTTTGTTTATATAAAGAAATTGAAATGTTACATAGAACAATCATTGAGATAGATAGCTTGATTTTTATTATCTGCTATACCCTTTTCTTTTTGTCTGATAGGCAAACAACACTAAGCATCACCTGCACTGCCCTCATTCTTCAGTCTCAACTAGTTATTATTCATCCAGTCTTGCCATGCTACTGTCCCCATGTAAAAGGTTATCCTCGACAGTAGCTTGCGATCCTGTTCCTGAAAGGCCAAGCATCTTCTGAGCCCTAGTTCTGCTCTGGTGCTAGCATAAGTCCAGCTTTAAGTGCAGATATATCAGCAACTCTTTAGACCAAAGACTGCTGAAGGCTCCAGAAATATAGAGGTGGGGCACTTGGACCTTTGCTGACATTACCTACATCTTTTCAAGCAGCATCTGAAAAGGCATTTTTGTCCTCCTGCTTGCACTCCCTGACAGTATGGCAATGTGTTTTTTGTATCATCAGGAACCAAAGCTGAACACAGTATTCCAGATATAGTCTCACGAATAACAAACAGTGGAAAACAATCAGCTGGCTGTACATAATCAACCTGCTATATGTCTCTTGGCTATCAGAGACCAGAAAGCCAGCATAAAGGCACACCCCTGCATCATATTCAACTTGTTGTCCACCAGAACTTTCAGCTCCTTTCCCATACATCTGCTTTCTACCAGTCAGTGCCCTGTCTATACTTCTGCATGAGGTAATCACATCATATAGTACCAGGTGTAGGATGCTGCATATGCATTTGCTGAACTTCATGAGACATCTTCCATCTCATTTCTCCAGCCGGTTGAGGTCGCCTCTGAACGGTAGCTGTACACTCCAGCACACTGATGACCCTCCCAAGTTGATGTAATCCATGAGTTTGGTGAAGGTGCACTCCATTGGGCCGTGCAGATCATTAGTAAAGATGTTAAATAGTAAAAGCCTCAGCACTGACATCTAAGAAATGCCACTAGTAATGAATTGCCAGTTGGACTTCACATGCCACCTATCATCGCAACCGTTTGAGATCAACAGACCAGCCACCTTGTAATCAACCCACCTGCTTCATATCTTTCCAGTTTGCTACAGGGTTACAGGAGTCCATGCTGAAAACCTTGCTGAAGTCAAGGTAAGTGATATCCACTGTTTAATCTGTAATATCCGTGATAGGTAATAATGAAACCCTACACAAAAAACATTAGGAATGAAAGACCAAAAAGCCAAGGACAGAAAGAACAAATTGAACTCAGTGTTTAGGATTGCCTAGATGCAATGAATATGAACTAGTAAAATGTATTCTGTACAACCAGGCTCTTCCACATTTTTACCTCCACACATTTCGTTTAGCACACAAATGTATACATATGCACACAGACAGGGAGTTTTATAAAGGCCAGTTCTAAAACAAAAAAATTACTCAGAGATAAAAATTAAATGATAACATTTGGAAGCAAGTTATCTTGAAACACTGCAGTTCTCCATTCATGAAGGAAGTTTACCTTAGTTTAAAGAAAAAAAAGAATAATTTTTTTCAGAACTGACACTGTAGCAGTTGTGAATTTTCAATCTATAATAAATATGAAATGGAATATTTGATAATAGGTCTGTATTGAATGATTACAAAATATGGAGAAGTGAAGCCTCAAGTTGTAAATGAAAAACTTGCAAACAGCTGCACAACAGCGATAATGGTTGACCTTATTCTACATATATTCTATTATTTTTTCTTTCAGAAACTGTAAATGTAGATTTTTTAGAAATCTGAGAATCCTGGTGTAATTTCAGAAGATTGGAGACAAACATGTCTGAAGATGACCTAACAGACCACCAGTGTAAACAACCATTGACACCGATCATCGACACATCACAGAAAGTCTGTTTGAGACTGTAATTTGAGCCAAAGGTTGACTACACTGTAAAGATCCTTAAGATCTGGTAGGTAAGATCGAAGAAATTTTAAACAAGAATGGATAGCTCTATAAACTGCACAGTTTGCATCTTCCAGAAGTCATAAATGTATGAACTGCTGAACAAAGGTCTGCGGTGTGTGTAATGCAGAAGGCCAGAAGGCCAGATGGGTGATCATGAGTCCTTTCTCCTCTTGAACCTATGCATTCTTCCAGAGTTATAATGACTAGTCTATAAAACAGCAGAACTTCATTTTCTGGAATAATTTAAGAAAGGAGTTAGGGTTTGTCTGTGGGGCTTTTTTTGAGGTTTCACCTGGCAGTTCCCCTCAAAAGGCGTGTCCTGTAATATTTATATCTGCTATTAAATTTTGGCTTTTGGCAATTAAAGAAGACTCCATAGTCTTCATTCTTGCTAACACAGCATTCTTTTTAGAAGCAATAAATATTCATGCTATGGTAACAAGACCGTTACACAGACAAGAACTCTGCTAGGCTGAACATTGAAAGAAAAGTGTTGTCTCTCCTGAGGGGTAAAGCTTTGCCCCCCTGAGAGCTAATGATCAAACCTGTTGTGCCCTGTCATAATGTGTCATTCAGATAAGATTAATCTGCTTCACATTACCAACAGGCAACGCAATTATTTAATATACTATTTTGTGACAATGTCTATGGATGCAATGAATATCTTTATCCTTAGAATATGGTACTGAAAACTGATGAAATCTTAAAAAATCATAGTAGAAATCAACTAAATAAAAGAATGTTTTCCCTATGCACAGTCAGCCTGTTTGGGAAAAATGATCAACAAAACTCTGGGCTGTTAAGACCCAAAAAGATTACTTGTGCCCTTTGGCAGAGCTGTCTTCATACAATTTTATGTAACACAAAATAAACACATATATGTTGGGCCAAATCCTCCCCCACCACAGTAAAATCCCTGGAACTGGAAAGTATCCACAAAAAACTCTGAGAAATCAGACAAGTGGCATGTTTGCCTGCTCCATGAACAAGCAATAAATTCATCAAGAAAGCAAGCTCAGGGGGACCATTTGCTGGGCAAATTTCACTCATTTATAACCTTGACAAATTTGTCCACTCTTGGAATTTGTCCAAGAGCTGTTTTGTAAGGAGACATTGCAGGCTATGGATCACTCAAGGCCTGTTCACTGTAACTGTTGTTTCGAGTAACTAATATTTACTATTGTGTTTCCTGGACTGTGTGTCTATTCAGACAGAGACTGTTGTCTGTTTGGATGATCTAATATTTACCAGCTGTTAAAGCAGAAAATAACTCAGCTGCATCACAATGCTCACTTTTGTTTAGGAATTAATTTTCACTGCAAGCTCTGTTTCTACAAAAAATTATGTTGTGCACCTTTTCTTGAGCATAAATGGGAAAGACATAAAAAGTGGTGCCAAAATTAAGACAGTTTCTAGCTACATGGTCCACAGAGGAACTGTGCAGCCACTACTACATTGTGTGTCTGGCCACAGTAGCATCATACCACCTCCCTTAATTTATCCTGAGACCATTTAAATCCATCTCATTAATCCAGTCTTGAAAGAATTCCTGTGCCAAAACTTATGAAAAGTTTGAAATTAGCCCTAATCTTATATGCTGGGAAAATGCTAGTTCCTGTCCAAGTGTTCCAGAATTTTTTTTGAAAGACAGCTGGTGTTAAAGTTTAATGGTAGAAAACACCTTTAAGGGAAGAATGACGTGACTATAAAGACATGCAGAATATCTCTAAACAGAACCAGGTTTTTGTCTTTAACCTCTTACTAAACCCCAGAACATCATGTGGTCTGTGTAGCCCCAAGAGTAGAAAGTATAAACACTAATTTTTTAATCACCTCTACAAACTGCAGCAGCTAGTAGCTGCTGTTTTGTAAATGGCTGTCCTAAGAGCCATAGTTAAAAGTTCAGAGCATATTTCCTACAATACAGTGTATTTTAACAACCCTGTATTATTTCCTGTCCTTTTCATCATTTACTGTTTCTTAACATTAACCCTTCTTTCCACTTTTCATAATCTTAATTTTTTTGGATTAAATCTGTAAGAAGAGAGTGAGCGTGACAGAAATTCTGCATATACTACAGCTGTGCTTTTGAGAAGTTTAGCAGCTGAGGGCAAAACAGTAAGCCAGCATTATGTGTTCCAGTGAGACCTTGGTCAGCCAGAAACACACAAACCACCACAAACAGGTCCACTGTAACCCTCAGGGTAGCCTATGCCAAGAAGGCCGCTCCATCTCTCCAGATCGGGGACTAGAGAAGTGTTGTATAAGTTACTATGAGGACAAAAAGTGCTGGTTTGTTTTTCTTAATGAGGGAACTCATTAATGGCTCCCTAAATAACCTGAAGATCATTAACGTTTTAGAGGATATCTGTTTTATTCTGAAGATTATTTCTTTCAAAAAAAGAAAAGGAAGGAAGGAAGGAAGGAAGGAAGGAAGGAAGGAAGGAAGGAAGGAAGGAAGGAAGGAAGGGGAAGGGGAAGGGGAAGGGGAAGGAGAAGGAGAAGGAGAAGGAGAAGGAGAAGGAGAAGGAGAAGGAGAAGGAGAAGGAGAAGGAGAAGAAAGGAAGAAAGAAATCTCTTTCTGAAAGAATTCTGGCCAGATTTGACATATGCTTTCTACTTGGAGATTTACTGAAAGAAGAATAAATTGTTTCTTGACTAAACAACTGTAGAATCTGGAAACTACAGTGGACATTAACTTGACACGATATGTTGTTAGTTAAAACCAAAAAAAATTATAAGCCTCTTGAGTCTAGATAAAGAAATAGGATATTATGAGCTCCAAAAGTTAATAATGATTTATGCCAGTCAATCAGCAGATGACAAGGGACTTTAAACTAAATAGGAAGATAGATTACCTCTTTACTTTCAGCCAACAGTTACATAGGAGCAAAGCACAATTTTAGGTTGTGCTAATGGGTATTTTATGTTTTGGACAGTTTTCATCATATCTCATGACTGAGAAACACACAAAATACGGTACATGTCAAATGAAAGCTCAAATTGTAAAAAATATCTTATAGAGTAGTAGTCCTTTATTTCAAACCATCTTAATTTTCTCAGCTAAAATTTGAACAATTAAATTTGTGAACATCAGTTCCATAAGGCAAGTAATCTTTGGTTTAGAACTCACATAATACTGGCTTCTGCAAGAACTCTATGGAAAATATAGACTCTCATGGTTCATATACGGTACAAGCTAGCATTTGTGTATTCTGCTGTTTTAGGGAAACAGCAACAGTCTGATGTGAGTAATGTCAGCATTGCTTTTGAGTTGGTTTCAAACATTTTTCAAGCTGCTTTCAGATTTTGTAGAGACACTGAGCAAAGACAAAAACAGCATTTCAAATTTTGTATTTAAACATAAGTGACTGCTGAAAAGGCTGGCAGATGTTGCTTCTTAGTAAACAGCCTGCCACTAACTGAAGGTGTTAAATTTCTTTTCTTAAGTAAGAATCTCTTAAATTCTAGTTTGGATTTTAATTTGTGATTACCATTATTTGGCTGTTCCAGTTCCACCGACATTAACACAATATCCCTAAGTTCTGAAAATAGTAGTACACTTCCTCTTCCTTTTTACCTTACCAGGATATTTCATTGACCATTGGCCCAGAAGTATCAGATTCCTGGTGCCACTTCGTTTACACACACAGTGCAGCTAAACCAGCAAAAATTACTTAACTGTAAGTTAAGTTCAATTTACCTCTGGAGCAATGGTGAAATTGTGCTGAATCATTAAGCTTGGCAAAGGGATTTTCTGGAAGTCAAACAGCTTACTTGAGAAACCCCCTTACACTTTCTATATCATGCAGAACTGGCTTGAATGTTGATGTTTCTGCAGTACATTGTAGAACAGATAGCATCCGGGTATGATGCCTATTCTTGTTTAAATCAGTCTCAGATTTTCCATTCACTGAAAAGCCCATGTGCTTGGAGGCATGGGATAAATTGCATCCAAAGAATACTTACGCTTCAAGCTCCTTACTGAAAATCCAGCCTCTATAATAGTAAAAAATAGATGCATAACCAACATATAGAAATTAATATTCATTGTGTGTTAGTTATTCACTAAAATGTATTCAAAAACCCAGAAAGATTACATTTTAAAAAACCTTTCTTGCAAAGAGTGCTGAAAAGGTTCAGAAAGCTATTGTAGTGAGCAAGTCTTTGGAAGAATAGCCGACTACATCAGTGGCATGCTAAGGTTGAAAAGAAATTACTTTCACAGTCTCTCTATTAACCATTTTCTGGTTTTATGTAAATGTGAAAGAAAATTCTTCCAGTTCCCTACAAATTGTTCTATAATAATAATTCTTGTTCTCCCAAAATATGCGTTCCATGGAAACTCTCTTCAGAAAAGTTGCAGAAGTTTTTCTTTTAAATTACCCTAGTGCTGACACTACCTTTTCGTTTAGTGATGCCAAGACTCTGAACAATGGGCATATTGATGTAAGCTGTGCTACTCACAACACTGTTAAAGTTCTCCATTGCTTCAAACTATTGATGTATTTTATGCTGAGGCAAAGTGAGTAGAAAATGCTTTCAGATCAGTTATTTATACCTTTCTACAGGTGTAGATGATTTAACAGATTGTTATGATCAAAAACTATAGGAAAGTTTCTTGATGTACAGAATGTGTAAAATTAAATTAATCTGAATTACTAAGCTTTGTAACATGGACCAGTATGAAAGTACTCTAGCTACTTCAAAGTCATGTATACAAAATCTGCCTTTTTGACAAAAAACAAGGTTAAAAGCTGTAGCTGGCTTGTAGTCTGGGGTGCCTTTTGAGAAAGTCCCAATCCGTATCTGAAACCAAAGGTTCCTGCAGGGCTTCAGGCAAGAAGAAAGAGAAAATGCAAAGAGAAGCAGCTGCCGGTGAGTGATTCAAGATCTAAGGTGTGTTTTTCACCATTAAGAAAGAGGCAGCGGAACCAGGCAACTCCGTGCCATATACTCTCTTTACTTATGCTTTACAAGTAGGCATGTTATGCATAACCTATTATAAGTTTTGAAAATCAAAATGCATGTAATTCCTTAGATCTTTAGAAATCCCAATGTAATCAAAAGCTATAAATTTATAAAACAATGTGATTGCCTGGTTTTTGCGATTTAATTTTCCATCAGTTGCTCTTTTTCAACATGAATTTCAGCCTTGCAATTCTTCTACTTTTCTTCATCTTTGGGGCAGCAGTGACATTAGTGACGTTCTCTGCTGACCAGCTAAAACAGCCTTCCTTTTCACTGTTGTCTGATCCGTACTGGCAAAGGAGGTGGATCCGGTAAAAAGGCCTAAATAGGGAATCTGGGACAAGGCATTATTTTGAGGCAGCCTCTCTCTCTTTAGAGGTGGTCTTTATATGTGCTTGCCCAGGAAACTGGTTGAACAGGTCATAAATAAATGAGGTATAGAGGCAGATGTTAAGTGCTCTGCTTAAACGCTTTATACAGCAGTGATGTTACGCCTACATAAAAGGCAAGCACAGCTTTAAGTTTTTATGTACATATGTACATACATATATTTTTTATGTATTATGTATGTACGTACATAAAAATGCAAAACCTTCTTTTGTACTCTGAGGTATTTCAGTAACCTTTTTTGAAGGCTGTACAAGTGAAGAGGTTTTAACATGGAGGGAAGCTGTAAATAGCAAACAAAAGGTTTTTTTCTGAGAAGTCTCAGAATACACGGAGTTAGTGCTGTATAAAAGCGGGAAGATGTGCTTTAGTTTAAGTTTCTCCCTGTCAAAGAGATGATGTCAATTTTGGGACTGTAGCTGTCATAAACCCTTCTTCTAGGTGATGTACACTATCTTCAGAGAATTGCCATCTGTGATAAAAGCAAATCAAGCCATACTGCAAAGACAGCAGACGTTTATTACGCTAGTGTCAGTAGTAGAGATTCACTACGGGAATCAGACCTTTACAGTTACAGGAGTGACCGGATAATTGTCTCAAATGGAGAGGTCTATGAAACCAGTTCTTCATGTTTCATCCAATGCTTCCATTGGTGTGAATTGCATAAAATAATAATACCATTTTCAATTTTTTTAAATGTTCCTTTTTTTTAAAGGGTATTTTGGTACAAAATATTTTTATTTTAAGTAAAAAATGTTTATGTCTAACATTTTCTCATATTCTTATACAAAAAATACAGAAACTTATTCATGGTTAAAGTTCTCATTTAACATTTGATTTCATACAACTTCTTGGAGTATACTTTTATTATTTCCAACCCAACCTATTGGCTTTCTTTGAAATCAGAAATAAGGTTTTGATTATAGTATTTGGATAGCCAATTATAACATAAATCCAAGCCCAAAAGACCACATAAATTTCAAAAACAGATTTTACTTTCTCACCTTATACTTTCTGCTTCAACACATCACCGCTTTTATTGTTCCACATGACATAGAGCCAAAATAAGTGAAGTATATTATGGTGAGAGTGGATTGAAAATAGATTTGACCGTTTGAACCAGAAAAACCTCAACTACTTGTACCTCGCTCTCAATTTCTGTTTTGGAATGGCTTTGGCTTATTTAAATTGCTTGTCCTTGAATCTTTTTAGTCTGTACATAAAATATTTTCCAAAACTATGTTTCAAATACTGTATCATATCTTTACATGGCACATACCTAGTGATATCAGTAGAAATTTAGAAATTTAGAAATAATTAGAAATCTAAAATTTTTAAAAAAACATAATTTCATTATCTGTTTTTCCAACGTACACACTAATGATGGATATAGAATGCAACTGGATAGAACATTTGGATCTTACTTGTAATTATTTGGATCTATTTATACACATTCAAACAGAGCTCTAGACGCACACACAATGGATTATAACTCTATTACAAATCACCCAAACTGACAATATGAGCCAAGATACAAATTATAGTCAGCTTAGTTTTTAAGAAAATATCAGGGAGACAGCAAGATATTTGTAAAGAGGACTCATAGTTATTATACTTAAGATGTTTTATGCCAGAAAGGAAGCAGTTTTAGAATAGAAGTATCTTCATACCTCCCATTTAAATAATCTATACTTAACTAAATGTCTACTCTTTTCATCTTCCATGGTAAATTTTTACGTAGGCTACATGGGATCCGTGAAATAGCAAGGATGTAATCCATGGTATCACAGAAACATTAAAGCTGGAGAAGACTTCAGCTGCTTCTGCCTGTCAGTGGTAGTTTTTGTTCTTCAGACCTTCAGTTATATACTTCACAATTTCCCCAGGGAATCTGTTCCAGGGCTTGGCTAATCTCGATGTTAGAAAGTGTTTTCTAAGGTCTAGGCTGTTTTTCTGCAATTTAACTTACAACCTATCCACTGTAATTCTGAAGAACATTGGTTTTTCTTCTTTGCAAATGTTGCAAGACTATAGTCGTCTCCTCTGTCAGCTTTTTCTTCCCTGGTCTGACAAGCCTTGATTTTTAATTTCTGCCTCACATCATACCCTCCTGAGTCCTGCATTGGCTCTTACACGCTACCAGACTGAACTGAGTCCTTCTTAGGTTGAAGTACCCCAAACTTGATGCATGATTGCAGCCAACGCTTTTCAGTGCAATGTAGATCTTAAGAGTCACTTTAGGTAGCTTTCGGGTTCTGATCTTTTTTGTTATCTCAGCATTTGTTTGCATCTGAGTGTCATTGTAGACATCTGATTAGCAAGTGCTCCACTTTATCCTTAGAGTGCTTCCTAAAGGCCTATTGTCCTGCCAGATTCTCAATGCAATATGTAATTTGCTAATTATTCCCAAGTAAGTGTAGATCTCCTTCTTTCTGAGAGTTCTTTCAGAAGCACGGGATGATAATAAGCTGGCTAAGCTGACTTACATATTCATATTACATATTCTGTGTTCAAGACACGATGAATACTTAGTGAGTAGGATGTGCTTAAATGTTCTTGTCCTCTGAATGTCTTTCAATGTCTCTGAATGTGTTTGAAGGTCTTTCTCCAAATGTCTCTCAAATTCTCATTCCTCTGAATGTCGCTTGGTATATAGTACTTCCTCTTTTTGCTCTAGTGCTGTGTTGTTATTGTCTTCCTTCATAATTTCATTTATTCTCCATTTCCTATGTGCTTTCTTGTTATGCTTCAGATCGTGTACATTTATGATTCAGGCAGTTTAGTACTGAAAGAGTTTGTGTGCCAAAATCAACACATCAGTTTAATCCTGATAGAAGCTAGAGTCCAGAATATAGGTGCAAAAGGATCTCCTTCCTAAATAGATCATTCTTCATAATTTACTTTTTTTCAGATAATATAAAATACGTCCACCGCCACATGCATAGTAACATCTAGTCTCTAAGTGAAGCAGGCGTCAAGCTCTAAAGGAAGATCTGCGTGTTGAAGAGGACTGCCAGCCAGAAGTGCTCACAAACATTTCTTTCTAGCTGGAGCTCCAGAACCCCTAGGGAAATTCACAGAACCATTGCCAACCTTAAGTGTAACCAGCATATCTGACAGTCACATAATGTGCCTTTTATTCTCAACGTCCTTACAACCTTCAAGAAGAATTTTAATTTAATTAACAGTCATCTGAAATGTCATACAAAGTAAATTTATCATGGTAAATATTAAACTATCCTTGTATTTTCTAGAACTTTATGAAAAATCAGTTTTCATAAATGGTCACCTTGTCACTGAAAGGTGAAGCAGATAATCAACAAAAGGAGTAAGGCTGGAATACTCTGGGCCAGATGGAAAGACAAGGTGAGTTTAAATGCAATGAAAGTGCATGCCCAAATCTGACGCCCTGATCACGCTGACTTTGTAGGTAAAAAAGATCATTTGAGGAGGACTAAAAGAAATAATCGAAAGTAGTTTCCTTCAAAGATTGAGGTTTCTCGGTAAGCAGAGTTGATCACATTTTAAGCTCCACTACCCTTCCCTTCTTCCTTTCTTGTAGTAACTACTGATCCTGTGCCACTTTCTCACTTAAAAGCGAGAACACACATACACACACACATACACACAGACACACTTCACACTTACAAATCATTTGGTATTTTTCAAATAAAAACACATAGCACAATATAAATTGTATCAGCTGATGATGTGAATCTCAGACCTTATTGTACATGTATTTCATATGCAATTAACCATTGAGACGATATATACCCAAATTCATCACTAAGGTGACGTTGTTTCTTTCAGTGGAGTTAGACTGTAAGTGGGGGAAGTTCAAATGACCATTACTGAAGTCTGAGATGATAACATGAGTTATTCAAAATAAGCTCTAAGACAGGCTTGTTCCTTCTTTGAAAGAAGTTCATAAGAGTTTTTATGAAAGGGTTTCAGTTTATAAAATCTAAACTATAACTAGTTATGGGCATGATTCAGATACTAATTTAGATAAACTGCCAAGGCTTAGGAGAATTAAGATTCTTTTTAGTCAAAGTTTTGTTTCATCTCTTTTGCTGATAGCACCAGTATAGCTAACTCATCATCCAAGCAGAAAGCATAGTGGGCAAAGCTTTCCAGAGAAATATCCATTTCAAGTCTGTTTTTATTACAGCTTAATTAAATATCTCCATGTATTACTCTGTATTTCTTGCCTTTATGCTCCTATTGTTTCCAAAAATATATATTAAAAATAAGTGTATTCAGCATCAATATTTTCCAATATGTGTAGACAACATTTGACCACATTTACATGAGCCCTAAAATTTTTATTTCCTATGAGAGTTTGTATGGGGAATTCATAAATCTTTAATCTGCCCAAAAGCACTCCAGCTACACTAGCTTCAAAACAAATGTAACGCTATAACCTAATATGGGTTCCAAAATGCAAGGCAGTTATCATAGTTCGGAAGTAGTGAACCGAGTGCATCCAGAGTTTGAGGCATGCACACAAAAACGTTAGAACAGGGCAGTTTGTAACTGATTTCATGGCTTGGATGAAGGCACTGTGAAAAGTTGATTTGAACAGAACTAGGGCCAAAAAAGAGATGTTACTGTGACAAGAAAATCAACTAAAACACTATAAGGAATGTCCTGAGATGGGTATGTATCTGTATGATATAAGCAAAAAAAATATCACTAGCGCTATTAGTACTTTAAAAATATATAGGGGTTTTTTTGGCAGAAGCATTCTCTGGGAATGGATATTTTCTGAAGAAGCCAGAACTTACACAAAGATGTGGAAACACACCACTCTAGACATCAGACAAAATGTGAATTTGATTTCGTAGACAGAAACAGGGTACTAATTAAAGATGTCATTCTACCTAAGCTCTTCTCACCTGAAATTCTAATATAGCTAAAATTTTAGCCAGCCTGGATGCCCCTCATAATTCAGTGACATACTTTGTCCTGTGTCTGAGAAGTGCTTTGACCATATTTTCTGTGATTAAAATATTGCCAGCATTAATGTAATTGCCACTAAAGAGTAAAACAAAAAGCACGTTAAAAGGTGTCCAGAAATATTTGACGTATCTGAATCAGTGGGAGCATAAAGTGCATGCTTCAGAATTTTGTCCTGGGAGAATGCCTGAGGGATCAAAGTATGGATTTTTCTAAAGTATGAGGAAAAGGAAAACAGAAAGTTATAGAACAGAAACATAACATCTTAAAACACTCAAGTAAACTAATTTTTTAAAAACCATACTTCAATGATCTTGCTTCCACATGATTTCAAAATCAAAGGAAAAATAACTAAAATAAACTTCTCACAGAAATTATCGCCAAAACATCACAGAAAAAAAAAACACTTAAAAATTGCTTGCACTGGGAAAAACTCTGGTTTTTGTGTGACTACCACATGTCAAGATTTCCTTCTACATACACAGACCACAAGATGTCGACCGGGGGGTAAAGCCCCTCCCACTGTAAGGGAAGACAAGGTTAGGGACTACCTGAGGAACTTGAACATACATGAGTCTACGGGACCTGAGGAGATGCATCCCAGAGTCCTCAGGGAATGGGCTGATGTAGTTGCCAGGCCACTCTCCATAATATATGAAGTTATTCATAATGGCAGTCAGGTGAAGTCTGTGGTGACTGGAGGAAGGGAAACACTGTGCCCATTTTTAAAAAGGGTAGGAAGGAAGACCCTGGGAACTACCGACCTGTCAGCCTCACCTCTGTGCCTGGGAAGATCATGGAACAGATCCTCCTAGAAGATATGCTAAGGCACATAGAGGACAGGGAGGTGATTTGAGACAGCCAGCATGGCTTCACCAAGGGCAAGTCCTGCCTCACCAACATGATGACATAACTAGATCAGTGAACAGGGGAAGAGCTATGGATGTCATCAGTCTGGACTTCTGTAAAGCCTTTGACACAGTCCCCCACAACAACATTCTCTCTAAATTGGGAGATATGGATTGATCGGTGCACCTTATCGGTGGATAAGGAATTGGTTGGATGGTTGCAGCCAGAGGGTAGTGGTCAACAGCTTGATGTACAAATGGACATCGGTGACAAGTGCCCCCTTTCAGAGGTCCATACTGGGACCGGTAGTTTTTAGCATCTTCATCAATGACATAGGCAGCGAGATCAAGTGCATTCTCAGTAAGTTTGCACATGACACCAAGCTGAGTGGTGCAGTTGACATGCTGATCAGAAGGGGTGCTATCGAGAGAGACCTGGACAAGTTCAAGAAGTGGGCCTGTGTGAACCTCATGAGGGTCAACAAGGCCAAGAGCAAGGTCCTGCATCTGGGTTGGGGCAACCTCTGGTATTTATGAGGAAAGGCTGAGAGAGTTGGGGCTTTTCAACCTGGAGCAGTGAAGGCTCCAGGGAGGCCTTTCAGTACTTAAGAGGGCCTATAGGAAAGACGCGGACAATCTTTTTAGCAAGGCCTGTTGTGACAGGACAAGGAGTAATGGTTTTAAGATAAGGGAGGGTAGATTTAGACTAGATATAAGGAAGATATTTTTTACATTGAGGGTGGTGAAGCACTGGAATGTGTTGCTCAGAGAAGTAGTGGAAGCCCCATCCTTGGAAACAGTCAAGGCCGGGTTGGACGGGGCTCTGAGCAACCTGATCTAGTTGAAGATGTCCCTGCTGACTGCAGGGGGGTTGACCTATGTGACCTTTAAAGCTGCCTTCTAACCCATAGCATTCTATTATCCTGTGTTTCTGTGATTCTGTTCCTGATGCTTTCCAAAAAATATGTGGGCAAGTGCTTGCCATCAGATACTTTCTTCACAGGTATATGGTACTACTTCACTATGGGCTCTTGAAGTTTAGTGGAGCCATGGACTTCAGACTCCTGAAGACCCCTAACCTGTGGGGGGTGTACAGGAGCACCCAGAACAAGAGGGGTGGCCAGATGTCTAGAATTTCAGAGAGTGGAGTGATACTCAAGTTGCTCAAAGCCAGCTTAACTATTAGAAAATGTAAAAACAAAAAAAAGGATTTATTGTCTCTTTTTGTAAGTGAGATTCAACTACTTGATAAATAACAAAAGGTACTGAAGAAAGAACAGAAATAAAGCAGTGAAAATCAAGACTATACTTGTTAATCAAGATCTTCCTTAGCTGCATCACAAACATCCAAGACCTTTCCCAGCTGATGCACAGTACTTCACCCTCCCTCATGCCTGGCATACCCTGGAAACTTCTTAGAAGTGCTTGTCTGCTTCCTCTGTTAGCTCTTTCTTTTCTTTTCTTCCCCTCCTCATCCCAGGAGAATAAAAGGCGTTGTACTTCTGTATATGCACCTACTAAAGTCAGAATATCTTCTTTTGTGTTCAACTACCCTCTGCAGAATCACTCCCAATGACAGGTTGGTAAGACATCTCACAGTAACATGGACAATAAATATTTTCTTCCCTTTTTCTTCTCAAGTTTTCCTCATTAGCATTACTTTTTTGTTTTTAATAGCATGTGTTCTTATCTATGCATTACAACCTCTTAAAGCCATAGCAGTAAAACTTCATAAATCTTGTGTTTTTAGAATCAGCTGCCTTGGTGGTTTCATAACATTCACTCCAGTTTGAGCTTCATATAAAAATACCAAATACAGTACCACACACTGTGAACATGGGGATGGGTTCTTGGTTGGAGGAGTTACATCAACCCTCATACTGTTAGTCTTAAGGGGATCCATTCTGGAGAGTATGTGACAATGAATCCTTCCTCAGATCTTTCACCTCCATTCAAATCCATTTAAAATTAAGAAATGTGATCTGAGTCCAAAAGTTTTATAATTTGTTTCATCATTTTAGTCAGTGCTCATCATCATGCTTAAAAAGTTATCTAGGAGGAAAGGCTGACCCATTTGAAACTTGTACTTTCAGGTTCATATGAAATTCAGACCAATATAATTTTTCACTCTATTGCTAAAGTTTTATGTGAAGTTTAATTGTTATGAGACTTCCACTGTAGCAATTACCCCACCTTCAATTAGCCACCTACTGTTAGAGTTTGGCAGCTAAACCGTCTAAAGAGCTCAGTGTACTTTGCATACTCCAAAACCCAGAGCTTTGCTGATCTTTCCTTTTCTTGGAAAGGAAGACCCCCTGGTGATGGATAAAGGAACTGAAAATAGTGAGATTTGCTGAAGAGCTTAAATGTTCTCCCTATGGCCAGGTAGTTAACATAAGAGGAGGAATCAGGCTGACCATCATGCTGCAGTTATTAAAAGTGCGTTGCCAACAGGCACAGAAAAAGTACAGGAATTAGAGAAAAATGAACATGTAAAGTAATGATTCAACCCCTTTTGTTATATGCATTTTAGTCACATAGGCAGAGCCTTAATTCTTATATTTCCTAGCTTTTTTTCCTCCTGGCTTTTGCGTCTGTAGTATTCTCTTAGCATCTTTTATTTGTATGTTTTGAAATATAGCACAACTGTTCCGAACTTAAATTAGTCAGATAAAATTGGCTGAGAGTTAGTGGACTGTGATTTTGCGGAAGCTCAGTGGCACAGTATTTACACATGGGCATAGGCTAATGAAGACATATATTGCATGAGACAGGAAAAGGCTGAAAATGAGAAGGGGAGAACACTTAACTAAGCTGTGAAGTTTTTGCATCTGTTGAACTACTTCCCAACACATACTAAGAAATTTAACCAGCATACTCAACAGATCAGCAGTGGTTCATCTGCAGCTGTGTATATCTGGCATGGGGCTGCTGGGGCTGCTGTTCCTGGCACAAGTGCTGTAGCTATGAGTGTTTCTTGTATCTCTTTGGCAACTTAAGATGTTTCAGAACTGTCTGCTGTTACATCAAGTGCATTAGAGATGGGTGTTAATGAAGGAGGATAAAGAATGAGGTGAAAGAAAAGCATGGAATTCATAGTTTGTAAATTGGACAATTTACATTGTAATATCTCAAATCCACCCTCCCAACATTGTCTGATGTATCTTGGGTTTGGTAGGATTTCAGTTCTGCTCCTAAAATGTACAGTAGTTCACAGTGACATCATGGTACAGTGGTCCCTGTTAATCATTCTCTGACTCTGATACATAAAAAGCTCTGTCATATTCTCCCTCTACTACCTTCAAACTCTGTCTACACAAGTTTTATAGGTAGTTTATATTCAGTCAAAGAAGTATACTTGCTAGCACTTGAGTTACAATCTTTACACTAACCAGAGCTGTAGCCATCTTTCCCCTCTTTGTAGGATGGAGTGGTGCATGAGTGCCTCTACTCACATAATGTGGTACCAGGTTCATCACTGCATAATTCCTACTATCATGTTGCAGCTGCAGCTCCCCAAATATCATTTTCTTTCATTCTTTGTTTCATTATTCATATAGGATTATCCAACAGTGAGCTATAAACACATGATGTTAGTCTTGCCACAGGTTTCCCGTGCAACCTGATTCATCTATGTTTCATAATTTTCTTATTTTCAGACTTGCTTCATTCCATCTGTCTACTGTTGACCATAGAAGATTCATGCTTTAACAGCTTTTAGGGATCTGCCAAGAGAAAACCTTGTGAAAATGCAGAATATGAGTTCACATAGTGAGGATGAGCCTATGTATAGCATTCATACTTTTCCTGTCAAAAAATAAACTGAAGTGTATCTTTACAGAAGCCATAGTTACCTAAAATAAGAACAGCATGAACAAGCAGTAGTCTTCCACAGACAGAAAGCTTGGTTATTTTTTCACACAAGTTCATAGTTATCTGATTTTTGACAGACTGGGTGCTGTGAATGTATTTCAGCACAGCTTGTTGCACTGTAGTAAAATGTTTACTGGAAAGTACTACGTGTGCATATACTCCATCTTTTATCGCACAGGCTTATTTGAGATCCATGTTGATACATATGGTTCTTCAGAGCTGAAAGACTGAAGGAACTGCAGCATTCAAGAATTACAAAAGGTAATCTCTTTTCATAACCTCTAATGAAGGTGACTACATGTATCCTGATGAGTTCTGTAATGCAACCCTCTGTACAGTAATGAAAAGGATTTTGAAAAGGGCTAAGTTGTTTACCCCTGAATCATGCTATTCTTTCCCTCTACTGAGGATCGTCATTTTCCTTTGCATTGTTTCAACAAAATATTTTAAGAGTAACTAATAAGGAACATATTTATACTAACAGATCAGTAACAGTTATGAATATTAAAGTATAAAAGATTTACATAAACCACAAAAATGGTAATACAATCATGCATATCAGTTCCTCTACAAAAATCTTAGTCCAAACAGTTGAGCTATTCAGAATACATTGAGTTTATATTATTATCGTTTCAGGCAGTAATGTAGACAGATGAAAATTCTGAGGTGTCTATGGCCGAATATAACTCATCTAATGAAAAGAGAAATGGAGGCAAAAATTCATTAGGTTACTTAGTAACACATTGCAATGGGAAATCAGCAATGACAACCAATTCTGAATGAAATATTCATGTGTGTCTGGGACTGAAAATCGGCTGGTCATCTCTGGAAGGTCATCTGCCATTTTGAAAAACTAGGGAGGAAAAAATGAGCTAGAATTCAACATACACAAAAAAGTATGCATAGCGCACTGTAACAAATTAACTTTCAGTACTGGTCCAAGTCCAGGTAGCTTTCCTCTGTAGCTAATAAAGAGAAGAACTGTCCTGTGAAGGGTGACTTAGAGTGAGACTAACATAGCTCCTTTCCTGTCACAGACTACAGAGAAAATGTAAGAAATCTCACCTAGCAAAAGTAAATCTTTGTGAATATCCTCCAAGACTGCTATCTTACACTAGCAAACTTAGCTTTATTGTCAACCTTCATCCTGTGCCTATACTTCTGTATAACACGGAGATCCATTTGTGATAATTTCTGTTAATCCTCTGAGAATCCTCATAATCCTTTAAGCAGGGTCTGTCTACATTCTTGGGTAGTCTCTGTCCCAATGGCTCATTCCCTGTGTAAGCTCTTATTGAAACCTCTAAAGAGTACTGAAGTATTAACAACTAAAACAACAAAAGTATCATCAGTGTGTTTTTAATTACAGTTACCACTTAAATCTTTGACTGGTTCCTGAAGGCCAAATTCAGAATATAACAGTTAGAGGTGTTTCTGCAGAAAGTTATTCCTCATTATAATTAAACAAGCTGTCACTTAAATTCAGCTGTTATTTTTAGTGACTAGACAGGACAATGCCTCCCAAAGTCTCTCAGTCCTTGATGCCCCTCTTCAGAAAATTAATCTTTCAACTTTCTCCAACATTGTTCAAGGGTTACCTACATTATCTCTGTTTCCTTTGCCATAGCAATGTAGCCCCCATAACTGCATACCACGCAGTAGGATAGGATAGAAGAAAGGACATCAGAGTAGGTGCTGTATTATAATTCAACTCTTACATTAGCTGCCTGGACAAAGGTTGCTTAATGCAGATTCTGACTCTTTGCTTTTGTTACTATTTTTTTCATTCACTTAGAGAGTGGCTGGAAGATAAGATTGTAATTTACAGTGTAAACAAGTGTGTGACCCATTGGAACAACATGGTTTATTCAATTAATTTATAATGCCACTGTCACCCCTGGCTAAACTACATCATGCTATGGATCAGTACTTTCTCTAATCTACAGTGAATAACTGCTAGAAAAACTTACCCCACCTATTTTCTGGACTAAAGACTACATCACAGTTGTAGTATATTACAAATGTCAGCATCGGGAAAGGATATACCACAGCTGGTTATCATTGGAGCTTCTGAATTCCATTATGAAAATAAATCATGTTCATTTTCTTCATAGTATAGAAATAGGCCTGCCAAGGTACTGTTGTGATGCACATCCTTGAAGTATGATGCACATTTTGATATCACAGTATGCTATGGGCAGTCAGCCTGCTTGTTAAAAATCAGAGAGGGAGCCAGAAATATTGTACCACACCCTAAAGTCAAGACAACACAACCACAAACATGCCCCAGAAGACCTTTAGTTAATTTGTTCCCTTTCCTCCCACTTCAAAATTAAACCCATCTTTCCCATCAGGCAGACCTTCAGAATTTGTGTACAGAAATCGTTTCTATACACATTTCTTTGACTTTGTGGCTTAAATAATTGTCTTTGATTAATTCAGTTCTGTGTCTCAACACTCAGCTGTAAAATGGAGATACAACCATCTCTCTGAATCATACAGGAGATATTAAGATGACTGGTTATAGCATACATCAACTTTCAGTAGTGGATGTAAAGAAAACAGAGAATACTGCAAACAAACCACATGTGTCAGAAGGAAGTATCAGATCAAGACAGCCCTACCTCGAATACCTACTCTTCAGACAGGCAGCATGTATAATAGTTTTGTTTAATGAGAGAAATAAAATGTGAAATTAAATTACTAACATTTGAACCGACTTTCTCAGTAGACATTATATCTCTCATTCTTTGGCTGTGCTGTTTAATACGTCCATATGCATTGGCCATTTCCCAAGGGTTTGGAAACCATCTGATGTAGTGTTCAGCCAAACCTTGGCTTTTAAACAGACTGAAAGACAATTTCTTCCAAAAGTAAAGAAAGTAATAAAAACATGAGGTAAGAAAAACACACAAAAATATGCTCTACAGCTAGACAACTGTGTTGGTTAACGGCTTGCAGATACCAAGGCAGTAGGTTAATTTACAGGTTACTCAAGCTTACCTTCTCCTATATGTATTTGGTATGTGAATGGGCCTCAGAAGCCATGCTTACCAGCATATTTTCAGCTTTCCAAAACAAGCTTCTCCAGTGCATTTTGTTTGAAATCCAGAGTCAGAGGCCCTTTTCCTCTCTTTTTCCACTGTACAAGACAACAGAAATAGGGTTCCAGACCAGAAAAAATTTCAAGCAGCAAAATAGATGGCAATGACAGAACCCAGACAATTCCCATGTCCAACAAATTATTTTTTTAGTCCAACAGGAAAAACTAACAGGAAGGTTCTTGGCCAAAACTATGAAGTTTGACCTACATTGGATTTCCCCCTTGTTTTTCTGTCTTCATCTGAAGCATGGTGTGAGAGCGCATCATTTCCAAATCAAGACAGAGTTCTTAGTTTGTTATCTAAGTTATTTAAGATGTTTTGAGCAGACATCAGGGTTTTGCTCTTAATTTGCACAACCTCTAATAAAATGAGTTTCAGTCAGTGTCTGTGCTACTAGGAGCTAATATAGTTACAAAGAAATTAAACAAATACCAATACCACATGGGTAAATGATACCTGGAATTGGTGACCCATTAAAGAGATGGACTGAAACCAAAGATCCTTTTAAGACAGTGAGAGCACTGCTATCAAATGCAATGCCATCAGAATATCATCCGTAATGTTAATGAACAAATATATAAATATAAAAAAATATAAATATAAAATAAAACTGTTACTGCAATTACAGAAAGAAATTGAAACAGTTCATGTAGGTCAAGTTCCAACCGTATATTCCTTACTTACCAAAGATTACTTGATACAGTGCTGTTTAGGGATACTATTTTGTTAAAAATGAAAGTGCACTGTACTTAAGTAAATATAAAATAATACACATAAATCACTAGGATGATATCACAGCTCTGAAAGTATAGATGTAATTTCCAGGTCTAAAAGTTGAATAAAGATACATCACAAGCAGATTATCCAGCTCTGTCAAATCAATTTACAACTCACCAATACTCAGAGATACAGATATTCCTGAAGTATTAATCTTGTAGACACCAGATTGCTCTTAACAAAATATTTTCTTCTGTCCTGTAACTTTTGAAAGACTTATATTGTCTCATGCAAAAAATGTGGAGTCCATTGGGAAGGCCAACTTCAATATTACACCGAATCTAGCAACTACTCTTCTCCAAAATTCTTGAAGTTGTGCGGAATGTGACTGTCTCCATCTCCTGCTCCATAAGTTTAAAAGAAAAAATCTATTAACATTTTGGACTACTATCCTTATCATTGTATTTACTGTCCTGTGGGACTTTTAAGATGTTTTCTGTTACATGGTCTTACATCGCATGCCATCAATCACTGATTATGCTCCTATTATCTCTATCTCCTTCCAAATTCATTTTTCAAATCTTTCATTGTCAAAAATATACCAGCAGCAGCCAAGACTTCATTAACATTTTAGACAAAAGAACCTAGCTGTCAAACTCTGCTGAGTCTGGAGTCAGAAGCCTTTTAAATACTAGGTCTCTCAGGCACATGTGCAAATGGTCTGCGGAACTGACCCATGGGAAAAACAGGTGTGAGCTGCTGCTTCCAACATGAGATGAGCTCCGGGAATAGCTTTGAGGCAAAGGTATCTGACATCTCATTTTGTGACAAAACATCTTGCACAGTTTCCCAAAGTCCAGGCTTACTGCAAACCTTGTGTCCTCACACTTCTGACATGTTGGGTCACTTCTAAGTATTTTTAGGTTTCACCTCAGAAAAAAGCCAATGCATTCTGTAATGTGTTAAGATATGGTATGTGACACGTTGTCTTGCTGGAGGCTCACTGTCCAGGATGTGCTAGCTACAGTTTCCCAAATGGACACGGGACAAGACAGTGAGTCTGCAACACTCACCAGAGCCGAAACTCCTGTCTTCCACAATCAAGTGAAGGAAGAATAGAGAAACAACAATCAGCCCAGTACCAAATAATCTATCACTGGGTCTGCCAGCTGCTTCTTGGGTGAAAAGTGATGGCCCTCATTGCCTGTGTAACTAGTGAAAATAGCCTTCTTGCCTTCTGCTTGTCTTCAGGGGCTAGAATCAAACATACAGATACTCTCCATTTTGCCCTGTGACTAGACATGAATTGAGAGTATAATAATGAAATGACTGTGCATACATGACCTGTCAACTATTGAATGCTGCAAAGTAGTGTAAGTAGTGGCAGTGGGATTCACATTCTTTGCTTCTCTTGGGCAGCTAAGTACAGAACTTACCCAGGCATTCTTATTTCCTCGAGGAGAAGTACAGAGCTTAAACCAGGAAGGTTCATGGCTTTAAATTGTGAGCAGTTGAAACACAGCCAGTACAGTTCTTCAAAAGTCATTATTTAAAAATAGTCTGTGGGAAAGCCCCAAACAAAATAATTTTTGTTGTTTGTAATATCTGTTGTTTGGAACGGAGAGGACAGCAGCTGGTACAGAAAGTGCCTCAGAGGATCTGACTTACAGATTACGTCCTAATAACACAGCTTTGAAATCTGTGTTCCTTTGGGTTGGAAAACAAATAGGTGAGGCAACGATATTTACTTAGGACCAGATTCTGTCTTTCTAACTCCCATTTATTAATACCCTCACATTTCTACTGGAGCAAAAGTTTGCCGGCTACATCAGTCGCTTCAGTGCTCTTGCCACAAATGAGGCATGAGTTTCTCACTGTACCCTTGCTAGGCAGGTTGGCTCATCTAGCTGGGATCACACTAATAGCCTTTTTTCTTGCAAGCTTTGAGAACAATAGTGCCTCTGCCTCAGAACCAAGGCTGTGCAGTCTGCCTGTTGGCAGGGGCACAAAGGGAAGAGAAAGGTTTTGGCTCACTCTTATTCCCAGACACTTTTTTTGGCCACTCAGTCCCATAGTAACATTAAAACTATATATCCCAGGCTCCTTAGGCATGACTAAACACATATTTTTCAAACAGAAGTTTCCTTATATTTTCATCTAGTCTTTCTCTTTGAAATACAACATAAAATCTTCCAAATGAACTTAGTGAGCTCTGGTGAGATGCAGCAAAACACTTACACAGCTGTTTCTGCATGGACATCAGCAATACTAATAAGGCAAACATTTTATACTTTTAGGCAAACTGAAGCAGATATAACAGTTGTCTTACTCCTAAAGGCAATAGTCAGAGCAACAATGAACTCAGAACGAAACTACATATACATCACATATAGGTAAATAAAATATTTTTGCATTGCAGAATACTGTAAAAGAGTGAGCTGGGCGGGAGGAAAGAGGTAAAATACAAGGAAAGAGATGTTCAGCTCTGGTGACCTTCATCTGCCAAATAGTTGCCTAAAGCACCAGTTTGCTCAAGTACTAAAGCTGAGATGATTTACTCTAAAAGACTGGAAGCCTCTAGAGTCAAAAGGTGCAAAAGGGCAGACAACTAACTACGCCACTCTTTGTCTTTGTTGTACCTGGCATTGCTCTGCTGCACGAGGAGATGGACTTAGATCTGCAGACTACTGTGGCTCAGCAGTGTTGTTTCCTTTTCCTGGAAAAAATCACATGAAAACTAATCTTGAAGGCAGCAATCTCTCTTCAACGCACTGAACTCCAAAGCAAGACTTGTACATATGCAGTGAATTGTGAGATTATTAAAATGGAAAAGAGCCTCTTGGCTTTGGAGAATCACTTGTTTTTATGGCTCTATCTATATAGACTGACTGTGGTGGATATCCTGTGTTCAAATGTTAATTTTCTCTACGAAGTTCATGCTAGAATTTCTTTCAAACACTTAAAATAATTTTAGCTTCAGTGGAGTTGTCAGAAGAAAATATTTGATAAAGCATCTCATTTTTCTTTCTTATGTATTGGATTACTATAATTTGGTTTATGTTCAGTTCTACTTGTGGTACATGGGTTTTGTTTCTACTGAAAATACATTCTTTTCCTGTTAAAACTATTTTTCATATATTTATTTCATATATTTACACCAAGCTTTTGCCATCAGTAGTAAGATGTCATTTAGGGGAGAAGGGCAGGGTAGGGACAAGTGTTTGTTTATTGCCCACAGCTTTGAACTAAAGGCTCATCTGCATGATTCAAATTTCTTTTCTTTGAATGGGTTATGATATTTTGGTAAAAGTGTGTATGTCTGATATCATAGTCCATGATTAGAAGCCCTTAGCAGTACACATTACTTTTCTCAGGATTGACAGTAGGAGGTATTTGCTTACAACAACCCAAGCTTGCCTATTTGTGCCTTCAGACACTAACTCTACCAGAAAATTAATGTCAAAGCCTACTTAATCTATTTGACTATGAGCAGGCACCTAGTTTTCATATTAATTGAATAGCTACTATTATTAATCTGACAATGTCAGCACTCTGCATATGTGAGTCTGGCAGTAAACGTCACAGAACTGTGCTTTTACATTGACATGTAGAAATGTTGAGAAAAGAATTAAGATAAGAGATTTGTATCCTGGAATATGAAGGAAAAAACCCACAGTGAACTTACTTCTTGGAAGCAGCATCGACAGAGCAGGTAACTTGCCCAGAAAACCTAGGAAACAATGACCCTAACTAGTAGTACTTGGCACACCCGAACATAGCCTGTTGGGGGAATATTTACACCTGTTTTAGGCATCTCCTTTTGGCTAGATTCAAAGAATCTGGATTTGGGTTCCTATATGATCAATAGAGTGGGATAGGAACAATTCAGAGCACCTTGGAAGTCTACTTTGGATAGTACTTCCTCCTTCCTCCGCCTTTTTCCTCACACACGCACTTTGGCAAATTTCAACAGAGTTGTGAAAATTATACCACCATGAAGAAAGAATCTATGATAAAAACTGCACTCTAGCAATTATCCGTGCACATGTGCTTTATGTGACGGCTGACTTCTTCGCTATTCTGTCTATTCCATGACACACTAAAAACATGATAACTCAGAAACAGCCGTACTGCGTCACACCACCGGTTCATCTTTTTTATTATCATATCCCCATCAACAGTCAGGAAAGAGAAGAAGAACAGGCTGTGAACAGGTTGAGTGCTCTCCTCATAGATAGGAAGTTTCCAAAAATCAATCGACTAAAGAGTTACATGTCTGAAGACAGACATTTTGTGTTTACTAAAGGTTTGTTGGCCTCTGCTACACCCAACACTCAACAATTTGCCTAATCCCTTCTAGAATGGATACTTGAGCCCCATAGCAATCTCTTCCACAATTTATGTTTTGTGTGAACATGTAGTTCAATTTGTGTGAAGCCATTTAAATGGTCACTTTATTGGATATTCTTTAGTACTAAGAAAATTCCACAAATAGGACTGTTTCCGGGTCATTACCGTGACAGTTTCTTCACAGAAAAACATATTTAGCTGGCTGATCTTATTCACCTTTCAATATTTTCCAACATTCCATTGAAAAGGGCAATAAAACCCAGGATTAAATAATTTCAGATTAAATTTAATTCAGAGGTAAGTTTAATACCTTGTCCTGGGTTTGGCTGGTATAGGGTTAGTTTTCACAAGAAGCCAGGAAGGCTGACCCAAAGTAGCTAATCAAAAGAGATATTTGACACCATGTGACATCCTGCTCCTTATTTAGGTAGGGGAGCTGGCTGGAGGATGGTGGTTTGCTACTTGGGAGCAAGATTAGCATCAGGCAGTGAGAAAAATGCACTCTGTATATACTTTTTATCAGTATTCTTGTTGTTATTTTCTTCTCCCTTTGCAGTTTTGTTAAACAGTTTTTATTCCCACCCACGAGTTTTGCCTTTTCCTTCTAACTGAGTGAGGGAGCAACCACATGGTTCTTCGGTACTCGCTGGGGCTAAACAACATACCTCTAGGAAAGCAACGAGAGAAAGAGGTGCATGATCAGTTTATACATCATAAAAAAGGTTTTGTCCTGAAGAGTGATGTTTTTACCTGCAGTCTAACCAGGTTGTTCTTTATGTCCCTCTTTTTTGTTGTATTTGTTTCCAGAAATACATATGACATAGGGTGCTTTTTAATAATTACTTTGAGAGTGATTTACAGTCTAGCTTAAGGCCTGGCTATAGAGACTCTTCATTTGCGGATCATGACTTCCGATATGGTTAAAAAATTTTTTCAGAGGGCTTTTCTCCATTAGTCTACAGGCATGAAGACCACACTGTGCTCTGATCAACAGCTCCTTTATGTGAATCCCTGCAGGAAGGCAATCATCTCTGCGGTTCGCTATCTTCTCTGCAGTCATAAATAACAGACAGCACATAGTAAAAATGTTGGTTCTCCTAATATTTTTGCATCCAGTGGTGGAAGTAAAGGGCCTTGAAAATAAGATGTTTGTTAAATACTGGTGAGATATCTCTGTTTTACTGAGAAATCAACTACAATTACAATAAGAGCATTTTCATAAGGTTATTCACCATATGTCTTGTGTTATGAAGAAACTTCTGCCATTGGCACGTCATTATCATGCTGTTCATTCTAGTGGCTGCATTTCTTCCTCTAAGCCACCAAATCTCACACACTGTTGGAGACAAAAACCTAGACTTATGGTGTGCTGTTCCAGTTCTCATGAAGCGCTCTCTTTCTTAAAGAGTAGTTCTAATTTCAGAAATACTTTGTGTTCGTCTAGAGGGTGAAATCCTTTGTTGTGTAGTAATACCATTTACTATAGTACTATTTAAAAAAAAAAAAGGCAATTGCAGGAACCAAACTTTATTCATCCTTACAACTCCCTAGTATTTCCTGGCATTTTGTAAATGGATAAAACCAACCATTCAGATACTGTTATTCTTACTGGAACTACAAAATAATGCAGACGGACATACAGTTGGCAGGTGAGCCAAAGGCCAGTGATTCCTTTCCAGATGCATCTTGCAAACTTTCCGAGTGCTATGAAGAGAGCAGGAACAAACCCAGTTCTCTTGCTGGAGGCTTCCTGTTATTCAGACCTACTTTTCTCAGAAGCTATTGTCCAGAGTACCACAGAAAAATCCCTCCAAGAAGCTTTGACTGTCTTAACTGCATCATATATTTTAGAGACCCATTAGAGAAATTCTGCAATTGCAAAGTGTCTTAGACATTCTAAGATCTTGGTAACATACATTACCTGTTCACTGAGCCTGGACTATCTTTTCACTGGTGTGACACAACAGTCATCCAGCAGTGGGCTACATAAAAAGGAAAACAGATCCATAAGATTAAATAGGTGAGTCCTTATTTGCATACAATATTTTAAGTATGATGTTCTAGAGAATACACAGTAAGAGTGCAATTTGGGTGTCCAGCCAATTTTATAGACAGAATTTACACTCCATTTTATTACCTGACTCCAAAAGGTTTCCATTTAAGTACTATTATCGTATCTGAGCACGTAGTACTTGTACTTACTAAAACAACAAATCATGCAGCTTTATCTTTCATCTTTTTTTTTTTCTTGAGAAGCCATAGTGATTACTAAGTGCACAGTAGCTTATGACTGCTTTTCACGCACACTTTCCAAAGATTCCTGTAAGGAATCTGTCAATGTGGTTTCAAGCAGTATTTCAGTGGTAAAATGTTGTTCCCAACTCATTGCATCATTTCATCCAACAGTGTTCTCCAGAGAATGTCTAGTGTTTGAAGAGGTGATTTTCTCGTATGTGTTCCTCAGATACTTAAGACCAAGGCAATAGCATGTACTTATTTTTGCTTCTGAAAACAGCACTGAATGAAGCTGAGTAGGCATACACGTTCACTCATCTCTTAGGTTTAATCATCTAAAGGATTAGTAGAGGTTTGATTAGGTGACTGTTGAACAATTTAGTGCTTTAGATTACCACTTTTACTATTTCTGAAAATTGGTAGAGTTTTCAGGACAATAGATTTGGTGTTATGGACCAAAAAAGAAGAATATACAGGAATGATGTTACTACCCAGGTAAAGCTTTGGGGGTTTGGGCTTTTGGTGTGGGCTTTTTTGTCTTGTTTTCCTAAATTAAGCACCTGAGCTTTGTTACTGCAAGGAGGTACATCTGGGATATATTTTAGAACAGAGGCTCCAATCTGTTATCCAAGATTATTACAACTTGGTAAAATTTTCAGATTGTTATCAAACTTATAATGAAACATGTCAGTGAGGAAATCTCTCAAGGGTTGTTCTGTTTTCTTTTTCTAGGAGCAAGTAAACAGACGCTTACGAACATCGAAAGAACGCTGCAATTCTTGCCCTTCACAGGTCACCGAACTGTTAGGTAGGTTATTCCTCAAAAATGGTCAAATGATTTTTTTTCTTCAGTTGCAAACTAACAGCAACATCTTCCTTTCTCCCCATTTAAGGTGTGTTTTGGAGTACACATGCTTCAGAGTGTTCTTTAAAAGATAATGTTCACAGAACATGGAGTTTATTGATAGTAATAATAATAATGTCTTGAACATATGTGGAAAATCTGAAAGCCTAACTCCCCTGCAATAAACTGTAATTTTTGTGGTACATAGAAGATAGGATACATTATTTCTAAATCTGTTGCTGATCTTTTTGCTTTGCTGTGATTGGGTAAAATGAATTGCTATTATTCTCTTGAAGATTTGGGTGTTGGTGTTTTGGTTTTTTTTCCCTAGTATTTCACACCCTAGACAGATATACAGAAAAAATCAAGATGACAAACACCTTTGACAGGAACTTCCCCTGATGGAAACCAATGCTGCCACTAACTTCTCAACAGAAGTTTAATTCAAAAGACCTGGAGTCAATAATGCTGCTTGTGAGGCCTGATATGAAGCAAAGGTGTCAAGTATGGTGGAGATAAAAGTATGTAGGGGTACAAGAAGCCTCTGAATGGTGAAGGATCACTGTAAGTGCTGCTTCCAGAGGGACAAGTTAGCTGTGAACGAGAGGTTATGACAGAGGTCCTGGATGTACTTGGCCAATAAGCTTTGTCTCAGACTGTGCCAGGAGTTCTTAGCAGTCAGAGTGGTTCACAAGTGAAAAGGGAAATGGAGCATCTCAAGCTTCTGAAGAATTCAGGTTTATTTAGTATTTTAGGTCACCTGGTTTTGCTTAAAAATTACAAAAGTAAAATCTGTATTAGAGAAAAAGGCAACACTTACTCCTTTCCTGGCACTGACAACTAGCATGAAAATTGTGAGTGTAACGCTGAAAGGCTGCTGCCTGAAATAATAAGGGTGGATGGTTTTCTGGTAGGAACCTCTAAATTTGATGCTTCAAGTGGTTCCATAATGTTGCTTAATGGAGGTATGAAATGCAGTTATAAAACCATCAGAGACTTACAGAGAGGCTAGGAATCTCTTTTTGAGAGATTAGACCACTGAAATGAACACAGCTATGGTGTGTCAGCCACAGATACTGTGTCACAGTTACAGAAAAAAAAAAAAAAAATCCCCAGACTACACAAGTATTGCTACAGATGCTATTGACTATGGGAAGACAGGAGGCCTCTGAAGAAAGTGTATGTTCGTTACTTGCTTTAAACCAGTGATTTTTAGAATCTAGTCCATCCAAACAGGTTGGTTCTGAAAAATTATTGACTTTGCATGTGGGAAAGAAGTGCAGGCTCTTGAAAAATGGAAGAATGCAATCACAAAAAAAAAAAAGATGCCCTGTTCCTTCTTAATCCATAAATGGTTGATCTATAAAGCACAGCCTGACCTCACCTCTTCTCCTTATTAAGTGGATTGATGCCCAACCTGGTCTGCAACTATTTCTGGAAAGCGCAACAAGCATTATACAAAAATAAAAGAAACGTGACAGAGCAGGGGAGAGAAACTGTGGCGGACCAGCTGAAAATCAGTGGGAAGTATGACAAACTGAAAACTACATCCTTTGGCTAGCCACCAAGGGCTCCTTTGCAGTACTGTTTAAAGACTGAACATAGTTATGAGTTATTTTCCACTGATCTACTGCACTTGGTATTCTATGAAATCTGTATTTTCTTTCACTTCATCTTGCAATAGAGATTTACAGATGAAAATAATTGGTTTCTGCTTTAGTAAAATCTAGGAAGATTGCCACATGGTTTCAGTTGAAATCTTCCCCCTAGTTCCTATGCTTGTGCTTACAGTGAATTTTTCTAATTTACTGTAAACATAATGTCAGGTTATGTTAATAATAGCGGTAGTTAGGGTGCTGGGACCAAGTGGCGACCTCTGAACTTACAGATTTTATTAAGCGATGTAAATACTTTATATAGCATACTATAACACTGTTGGATTTACAGAGTCTGGCTCAGCATAACCATGTATTGTACTGTTCCATTTTTCATTCTTATTTCCTTCATGAGAAAACTCAGTACTCACTCTGAATGTCAGAGTTACTTGGATGTACGCGAATTCCTCTACCAGTGAAAAGACACAGCTGTCAGGCTTTGCCATACTTCAACTTTTTCTTTATGCCTCAACCCTTAATTGCAAATAAAAGCATGGTTCAGATCCCCATTTTGTTTGTACTTTGTCATAAGAATATTTACATGCATAGAATGTTTTGCAGTTTCAGAATGCATATACTCACTGTAGGAACAAACCTGACCAAGTTGTTGAACTTGCCTACTGAGAAGCTAGTTTGTAGTTACAACATTTTGGCTGTAGAGGAGCAATTACTGATGTCACCAGGTCAACATCAAGTTGCCAGACATTGTAGCTGTCCTGATCTGAAAATAAAATGATCAAATAAAATTAACTATTTCCATTTTTTTCACAGTAATAAAAAAAATCCATGGCCAGATATATGCATCGTGGTTTTGGTGGCTGTATTACTACATTTCAAATACACTTGGGTTTTAGATTAACTCTATTGGTTGTCTAGAGCAATGGTTATTTTCTAATAGGCCAGTCTGTTGTTTGAGTCCAACATGCTACTGGAGAGTGCCTTAAATAATACAGCTGACATTGTATGTTTCAACAAATCATCATAATCACCATAATAAGATTACAACAGCTACAGAAATTTATGGTTAGACTATAAAATCTTTTCTCTTTTTTTTTCTTTTTTTTTTACTTTGGATTCAAAAATGCAGCTTCCAAGCATATCATTTTCCTTCTCCTGAATTGACCTGCCAGTAAGTAGCTTGGCAGTTTACTGAGGCCAGAAAATCTGCATGCATCTTGATAGTTTATGAGTCTTGTACCAATGATAACACTTCTCCCTCTGACCAGCAAATGCTGACAGCTAATACTGATATAGGTGTGAAATGCCTGTATGCTCCCATGCTGGATTTTCACTGTTTTTTTTTTTCATTTTCTGGTAGTGATTTAATTCCTTAATGTTATAATTAATATAGCAAGAATTTTTATTTTGAGAAGGACTTTTCAGGCTTAATAATAATCTTATGTCAACAAAGATTGGAACATGTTGCTAAAGCCTAGGATTTACTATTTAGTGTGTGGATTTCTAGGCAGGCATAATGAGGTGAAATAAGTGGATTGATTTATTCAATTGCGAAAGAGGCATATTTCTTGGCTAAATAGCTACTATTAGTCTGACCAGTCAAATATTCAAAGGGCCAACCTTCATCGTCAAGATATTAACTATATACATGGCCACTGATCAGCAGTGTGGGGTTTGACATTACAGGACTAGAGAGGGCTTTTAAGTTGAACAGTTGCTATTTAAAAAACACCTTTTATTTCCTTTTTTTAATTGAGTGAAATTACCTGCCTTTTTCTCTCCCATCCTCCCTTCTTTTAATACTGTTCAGGTGGGATTATGACTGTATGTGAACTTGAATGAAAGGATGCATGGATGGTACTGCTTCAGGTAGGTGAACATTAAATCATGTATGAATTGTGCAAGTATCCTGTTTACTTTTCGGTAAACACACTATCCTGTAAGAGAAATTAGACCAGTTTAGTATATTACAAAGGCTTCAATTAAGGAGCCAGAATCTGGGATTTGTATAACCTGCAACAATGATTAGTATGTAGCTACAGCAGTGTATAAATATTGTTCCAAAGGAAATTAATTTTCGTCTAAAACACTTAACTAGTTTTCTTCTCTTATTTGAGCAAGAGCTCATAAACAATGTTACGATGTCTCAAGCTTAATATTTTTAAGAATGAACAGTCTGATAACCTTTTGATTTTATTATTGGTGTACTCATTTGATGTCTTAACTGGAACTGAGTTAATAAATCAACAATACTTTGAATAAATCTGCCTTAATTTGCTAAATACACTGCTATGATCTTAGAACATCAGAAGAAGGTGGGGGTTTTTTCCATATTTACAGTAGGTTACAAACTTGAAAGGAAATAACGTGGCACTGTCCCTAAACTTCTGTCTTTGTTCCTTTCAACAATTAACTTCATAGGGAACTGGAGGGTTTGCTTTCATGCATAGATATGTAGGTACTAATATACATATTTCCATGTATGCAATTACGAGACTATGTTGTGGTCAAAGGCCATTTCTTTGGATCTCTGCAATAAATGGGAGTTTTATGTAATAATCCACAAATATCAAAAAAGTTTCTACTAGAAGCCAAAGTCTGAAGCAGTCCAGCCCCAGGAGAATGCTGTGCATTTTTGTGGAATCAGACAAGCTTATACAAGATGGGAGTTATTAAAATTTTGTCTTTCTTTCCTTTTTTTTTTTCAAATTTTTTGTAAAACCAGTAGTTCAAAAGGATTTTGAAATAGTTTTAGCTGCAGAAAAGATTGGAAAATGTTGTATCTGGTGCTGGAATTCATTCACAGAATGCTTGTCTTTCACTCAGAATTCTTGGTTAGTGAGTACCCTAAATTTTCTGGTGACACTGCTCCTTTCTCGTACCTCCTCTTTCCCTCTATGTTCTCATTCCCTTTTCATTGATTTCCTTCAGAGTTTGCTTTGGTCCTGCTGCCTAGCCAAGAGTTTTATTCAGTATTCCTCAGTACAACTTCTTACTGTGTAAAGCACTGACAGAAACAAGCTGAAAGGCCATCCAGTTTCCACTCTACAATTGCACGTCAGCTCAGGCATTTTATACTTAAATTCCTTCTTCTCTCCATCCCCTTTCTACCCCTGCATTGCTTCTGGGAGTGGAATTACGTATTTTTCTGTGCAGTCTAGAAACAGTAAGTTTTCCAGATGGACAAACCATCCTATACTATTTCAGCTAGAATAAAATTTGCTCAAATGAAAAAGCCTTTGAAAAAAATTATGGTTCTCCTGCCCTTTTCTGGCTGTGACCCAGCAGCTGAACCAATCTAGCTGTCCCTCTGTTTGCTCCAGACCAGTTCCCCATTTTTCCCTCCTTCAGGAGGAGTGCATATATGTGTGCATTTGTATGTGTGTGTGTGTGTTCAGCACATGTTCGTATATATCCCTTCTTTGATGCTTTTGAAAGTTTAATGGTTTAGATCTTTGCTCTTATGAGCTGTATGCTAACATCTTCCATGCTTATCAAAATGTCTCATGATAAGCAGCTGTTACACATTTCTACTCCCCAGTCAAGTATATTTTCAGCAAGTATCTGTTACTATGCATTTCCATCAAACATAGATGGAGACTGTAGGTCAAGCTATGTGGGAGGTATAATGAGCTAAATTAAATGAAGTAGATATTCCAGATGTCAGCAATAGTGTCACTGATTTAGACTTCAGATTTCTTGTTTTGTATGAGTGGTGGACAATGACATTTTAGGTTCCTCTTTTTTGATTGAAACTGTGAGGAGAAAAAACAAGGCCTAGAAATGCGAAAACCATTTCATTTTTCTTGTGCCATAGTGCCGTTAGTATGCCCAGAAATTTCCATAACACTAAGACCCAGTTCCTGACCAAAGGAACTTCAAGGTTGCATAACACAAACTATAAATTGGACTGCTTAAAGATATTTGAGGGGTGTGAGAGAATAAAGCAGGTAAAGCTTCTTGCTCTGGCTCTAGATTAATGAGCTTTGATGCAAATGGTTAAGTAATAACTAAGGCTGGTGCATCAAGGGTCGTTGGGTATGAATGTTCCCCATGTCACTCACCTGTCTGACCTTGGCTTTGATTATTCTAGCTCTGCCCATCACTTTGGTTCAGGCAGTATTTTGGCATTTCAGAGGTATTATATGGGTGAGCATTATGTGTTTGCACAGGAATTAATATGCCCCCTTATAGAGCGAACTTAAGATATAGAGAAGATATGGTTTATACTCTCAGTGTGGGCTCCACTTTTTCTCCTTCTTTTCAAAAATTCTTTACTATTGTGTTGCAAACTTCACTTCAGAGAAACAGGACTTATTTGCAAAGTATGTTAAACAGTGTGCTATTCTCATTGCAATATACCTGTACCACAGCCTGGGCTGATTAATATCACTGCAGCAGGTCTAAAACCTGATCTGGAATACCTGTTCATGGAAAGTACTGCTGAGTACCTGGGCTGCTTCACCCTTCATGCTGGGGGTCTCTTTCCGTAACAGTACAGAGTTCTATTATTAACTGTTCTCCCAAACTGCCCTTGTCTCAACCAACACCAATTTGCCTTCATTGAACATCTCACCAAAAATTGAATTACTTTTTCAGATATTTTTCTGGAGATTTGTCCAAAAGAAAGTAATTGTTAAGATTGTTTCTGTGGGAATATTTTCTTGTCTTCAGCATTATAGTCCTTATTCAAAAGTATTTTAAGTCCTAGACTTAAGTTTTCATCTGCTAACTTTTTAACTGCAACAATTTCACGCTCGTTAAAGTTTGAAGTTTTACTACTCCCACTTGACCACTGAGTGCAAGGTGATCCCTTCTGAATAAGCTGCTTTAGATACATTATCTCTTACTGAATACACTTCCCAAAATAATTTTTAAAAAAGGACATTTCTTCAGTGTTACAAAGTGATGATGGGATCCCTCTGAAACTGCTCAGTTATGACACGTTATGCCTTATGTTCATTAAACATATCTGCAACAGAAAATAATCTTCCCAGGTACAAATTAGAACCTCTTAAGACCAAAATGTATTTACACAATCACAGAATGGTAGGACTGGAAGGGACCTCTGGGGATCATCTAGTCCAACCTCCCTGCCGAAGCAGGGTCACCTACAGCAGGCTGCACAAGACCTTGTCCAGGCGGGTCTTGAATATCTCCAGAGAAGGAGAATCCACAAACTCTCTGGGCAACCTGTTCCAGTGCTCTATCACCCTCAGAGTGAAGAAGTTCTTCCTCATGTTCAGACCGAACTTCCTGTGCTTCAGTTTGTGCCCGTTGTCCCTTGTCCTGTCACTGAGCACCACCTAAAAGAGTCTCGCCGCATCCTCTTGACACCTGCCCTCAAGATATTTATAGGCATTTATAAGATCCCCTTTCTGCCTTTTCTTCAGGCTGAACAAGCCCAATTCCCTCAGCCTTTCCTCATAGGAGAGAGGCTCCAGTCCCCTAATCGTCTTTGTAGCCCTCCACTGGACCCTCTCCAGTCGCTCCTCATCTTTCTTGAACTGGGGAGCCCAGAACTGGATGCAGTACTCCAGATGGGGCCCCACTAGGGTAGAGTAGAGGGGAAGAAGAACCTTCTTCCACCTGCTGGTCACACTCTCCTTAATATACCCCAGGATACCATTGGCCTTCTTGGCAACCAGGGTACACTGCTGGCTCATGGTCATCTTCTCATCCTCCAGCACTCCCAGTCTCTCTCCGCAGAGCTGCTCTCCAGCAGGTCAGCCCCAAGCCTGTCCTGGTGCATGGGGTTGTTCCTTCCCGGGTGCAGGACCCTGCACTTGCCCTTGTTGAATTTCATCAGATTCCTCTGCGCCCCAGCCTGTCCAGGTCTCGCTGAATGGCAGCACAGCCTTCTGGTGTATCCACCACTCCTCCCAATTTTGTGTCATCAGCAAACGTGCTGAGGGTACATTCCAACTGTTGATCCAGGTCATTGATGAATAAGATGAACAAGACTGGGCCGAGTACTGACTGCTGGGGGACAATACTAGTTACAGGTCTCCAACTAGACTCAGCGCCGCTGATGACAACCCTCTGAGCTCTGCCATTCAGCCAGTTCTCAGTCCACCTCACTGATCACTCATCTAGCCCACACTTCCTGAGCTTCCCTTGGAGACAGTGTCAAAAGCCTTGTTGAAGGCAAGGTAGACAACATCCACGGCTCTCCCGTCAACTACCCAGCCAGTCATGTCATCGTAGAAAGCTATCAGATTGATCAAGCATGATTTCCCCTTCGTGAATCCATGCTGACTACTCCTGATAACCTTCTTTTCCTCCACTTGCTTGATGATGACCTTCAGAATGAGCTGCTCCATCATCTTTCTCGGGATGGAGGTGAGGCTGACTGGCCTGTAGTTCCCTAGGTCCTCCTCCTTGCCCTTTTTGAAGACTGGAGTGACATTGGCTTTTCTCCAGTCCTCAGGCACCTCTCCTGTCCTCCAGGACCTCCTCCTTTCAAAGATGATGGAGAGTGGCTCAGCAATGACATCTGCCAGCTTCCTCAGTACTCGTGGGTGCATTCCATCGGTGCCCATGGATCTGTGAGCGTCCAGATTGCTAAAATGATCTCTCACACAATCTTCCTCGACCAAAGGAAGGTCTTCCTTTCTCCAGGCTTCCTCTCTCACCTCCAGGGACTGCAATTCCTGAGGACCGGCCTTAGCACCAAAGACTGAAGCAAAGAAGGCATTCAGTAACTCTGCCTTCTATGCATCCTCCGTCACTAGGACACCCACGTCATCCAGCAGCAGCCCCACATTTTCCCTAGTCTTCCGTTTGCTGCTGATGTACTTGAAGAAGCTCTTCTTGTTGTCTTTGACATCCCCTGCCGGATTCAATTCTACGTGGGCCTTAGCCTTCCTCGTTGCTTCCCTGCATGCTCTGACAACTTTCCTGTACTCCTCCCAAGTGGCCTGTCCCTCTTTCCACATTCCGTAGACCTTTCTCTTCCATTTGAGTTCTGCTAGAAGCTCCTTGCTCATCCATGAGGGTCTCCTGTCTCCTGTGCTAGATTTCTTGCTCAGGGGGATGCACCAATCCTAAACACAGAGGAAGTGATGCTTAAATAGTGACCAGCTCTCTTGGACCCCCCTACCTTCTAGAGTCCTGACCCACGGGATTCCTCCAAGTAGGTCCTTGAAGAGGCCAAAGTTAGCTCTCCTGTAGTCCAAGGATTTGATCCTACTTCTTGCACTGCTTCCTCGACGCAGGATCCTGAACTCCACCATCTCATGGTCACTGCAGCTGAGGCTACACCCAACCTTCACATCTTCAATCAATTTCTCTTTGTTCGTCAGTACAAGGTCCAGCAGCATGCCTTTCCTTGTTGGCTCCTCCACCACTTGCATCAGAAAGTTATCATCGACGCTCTGCAGGACCCTCCTGACTGCGTGTGCCTGGCTGTGTGGTCTTTCCAGCAGATGTCAGGGTGGTTGAAGTCCCCCGTGAGTACCAGGGCCTGTGACTGTGAGGCTACTTTCATCTGCCTGTAGTAAACACCCACAACAGCATCACCCATATGAACCTGTGCCTTAATTTTAACCCATAAGCTCTCGACTCATTCTTCATCTGCCCCCAGGCAGAGTTCAATACATTCCAGTTGCTCCCTTACATCAGAGCAACACCACCACCTTGCCTTGTTGGTCTGTCTTTCCTAAAGAGTGTGTAGCCATCTATGACAGCATTCCAGTCATGAGAGCTTTCCCACCATGTCTTTGTAATTGTAATGAGATCGTGGCCCTATGACCGCACACAGATCTCTAATTGTTCCTGCTTATTGCCCATGCTGCATGCATTGGTGTACAGGCATTTTAGAGAGGAACTGGAGCATGCTGATTTCCCTGGAGGGGTGCAAGAGTATCTATTTAGCTACAGAGGAAAGTGATTTTAAACATGGAAAATGCTAAGAGCAATATTCAGTTTCCCTGCCTAATGTAGTACTTCCTCCCGGCCAAGTGTGCAGCTTTGATGGTACAAAAATTTGCCCTAAAATGTGCAAAATGAAGTCATGAAAACACCCATCATTATGCATCCTAATTTGAAACACAGGCCTACATATCTTGTCACTGTATTTCCAAACACATGAGGTAACTGCGAATTTGTCCCATCTTCCCAGTGTCTGAGCTGATTTTTGTCTTCTTCAGTCAAGACAAACACAACAAGGCTGAAGAAATCCGGCCAGCAGTGTAAGCATAAAGCCCATTTCTGATTAAAATCTAACATAGCCTTTCAAAAGGCATCCAGTCCCAATTTTAAGACTAAAAGCTGTTAAAAAGTTGTAAATGTAACAAACCTTTAGCATTTCTATCACTTCCAAGCAGCAGTTGGTATGTCTGACACCTTTGATGTCTCACCAGCGATATTGGTGAAGTGTTGCCTGAATTTTTGCACCCTGGAGCAGACTGTGTTTTATCTTCTCTGTTTTGTGTTATGTAGAAGTAATACCAGGCAGAAAAGTAGAAGGTATATCCTGTTTGGTGGCTCACTGTCTCATGTCCTTGATAAATGCATGACAGAGCTTATATCTTGTCTTATATTGAAACTGTAGCTATTTTGTAACAAAATTTTAGCATATTGGTTTCCATTTGTTGGTATTCAAGCACTGTATTTTATTCCCACTTGTAAATTAAGAAACTTCTCTGTTAACTCTGGAAACTGGTAGCTGGTGACATTCCTGAATCACAGAGTTGCTCAAAGTTTATCGAAAGAGGGCTTCCTGCTGAGGAGGACATGGCAAATATTTCAGGGAGGGGAAAGATCAGTAACAGATTGATGAGCTCGGCCTGGCAGTGAGACCATTTGACACCTTCCTTTTTCCCACACAACTCTGAAAGACAGACAGGTGGGGACTTGGGTCAGTAAGAAAAGAGAAAACAGAAACAGTACTGCCTAATACCCATTGAAACAATATGAACTCTGTCCGTTTCATGAGATGAATGGTTTAAAGTTCATGAGAGTCTACATACTAGGTCATATTTTTGCTCTCTTCTTGATGCCAACTCTTAGAGAACAGCTGTTCTATTGCTTGTCTTTACTTCAGAAAAGTGGAGAAAAAAAGAATATATATATCAGAAAAAGGGTAGGAGGACTTTCCACTGATTTATCAGATGGGGTTCTCCTCTGTGCCAGGGAACCTACTATTTATCTCTTTCTATTTCATCTCTTTCCTTGATCGCAGTCCTAACAATCTTGCTTCCTACTTCTCTTTCTCACCTAGTCTCTGGTGTTCATATCTCAGACAAAATTTGAGTTCCCAGAAATGAAGAATGCCAAGATTACAGATGCCTGTGCTACTGAATCAGCTTCCACATGCATTATTAAAAGACGCAAGCTTATGGTAAAAAATATGGGTGAATGCAAACAGGTAGAGTCAACTTTATTAGACATTTAAGTCAGTCTAGTAGAAGGCCACAGACCTCCTAAATGTTACCCCTAACTCAGTATAAATTTTTTTCAGGCAGTCGATTCAGCTCAATCTTTTGAATATTCCTGTCTTCCTTAGTTTGCAATGATGGCAGATCTTCTCAGAGCCCATGAGGTCTCTGGAGACCATAGGAGATCTAGTAAGTAGCTTACCCGCAGATCCAGTGCTTAACAGCTTCCTGGCCTAATCCTAATGCCACAGGGCCTTCAGCAATGGATCCTTACATACAGCAAAGGTCCTGCTCCTTGAAAACATCACTCCAGTTTTATCAGACCTAACTGTGGATGCTCATGGAACAATCAGCTTCCAAAAACACCCTGGTAAAGATGGATGATCCATTCTTTGACAGTCTTTCTGGCTGGATAAATGACTCCCTGCCAAGCTCATCATTTCATAAGCACACCTATCCTAACTTTGATGATGGCTACATATTAAATGTGTATCCTTTCCCTGTTCAGAGATCAGTATAGACCAACAAATTATTTCTGCTCAGATAAAAAAGTCAGGATAAAATGGCTATATATCACCCATTGACAATGGTAGAAGAAGCATGCCACAACATTTTATACAGCTTAGTACTGACCTATCTAAAGAGTTGGATACATTATTATGGACCCAGTCTACTTTGCAGTGCCCACAATGCTTGGGAAATCTACAGTAGCCACCTTTGGACTGGGTTAATAAAGCATTATCATGAGGGCAAAGTAAGACGTGAAATCTCCCTTTCCCTGTGGCATTAAAAAAGGTCAGAGCCCTCCTAGTTACTTTATGCTCCTTTGCTAGCCAAACATTGCCTCAACAAACTACTGGCTGATCATGGTGTTGCCGGCATCCTGTACCCTGTTACACAAGTTTATGGTCTGTATAAGGCACTGGCAATTCATCTGGGACAGGGGTATTCATCCACTGCTCCTCTTTTCACCATTACACACTTCTTCACTCTTTGTTCAGAGTGAAATGATGCATACATCAACTTGTTCATCTGCTAACTTGTTGAGGGACCCAAGGTGCTCTCAAAACAGTGCACAGTAAATCCTGCTTTAAAGATAATTTCTTCCTTATTCCAGCCATGTAGTTTGGGCAGAATATCTGGGTAACTGACAAGTCACCTATTTTTGTGTCTCATGTGGTCCTAGCATCCCACACATGAAATTTGAGGTATTATAAAACAGACCTTTGTTCTTTCCACAAAGTACAAAAAACAAAAAAAAGGCAAGAGATGAAAAGAAAGAGGAAAGGGAAAAAAGGAAAGGGAGAAAAGGAAAGGGAGAAAAGGAAAGGGAGAAAAGGAAAGGGAGAAAAGGAAAGGGAGAAAAGGAAAAGGAAAAGGAAAAGGAAAAGGAAAAGGAAAAGGAAAAGGAAAAGGAAAAGGAAAAGGAAAAGGAAAAGGAAAAGGAAAAG
>Ga0065711_1027535_pt1 | contig 48336 bp, 18 predicted proteins | sample Hoacrofraction12_FD_59098 | JGI IMG/M metagenome (GOLD analysis project Ga0065711, IMG submission 59098) | Hoatzin crop microbial communities from Cojedes, Venezuela - Epithelial fraction 12 v2 (version 2) | ecosystem: Host-associated > Birds > Digestive system > Esophagus > Crop | place... | reverse complement strand
TTTTTTTTTTTTTTTTTTTTTTGGTTTTTTTTTTTTTTTTTTTTTTTTTTTTTTTTTTTGGCTGGTGAAGCTAGGCTACAGCAGGTCATCAACAGGAAGCAAGGCAGCCTGAATTTTATCTTACCATTATTGTGATATAGCTGCAGTGGGCAATCTGATCTCATCAAAACACAATTGCAGTAAAGACATCTAAGTGGATGTCACAGCTCTGCTGAAAGATAATGAAGTGAAATGAACCAAAAAACCAATCTTTCCAATACAAATCACATAGTTAAGTTGTAGCGATTTGTAAGCAGAATGCGAGTGGGGGAGGACAGAAATATAGTCAGAAATGCCCGACTAACACTTTTAAATGATTTTTAAATGATTTTAAATGATTTTTAACACATTTGGTGAGTGCATAATTAAGGGATTTACAACATTAAAACCTGGAGCAGTTGTGCAGTACTACACTGAATGAGACAATCAGAAAAAAGGGAAAGTGTGAATTACCCCACCTTCCACTGCAATTTGAATTACTGTCTCCTAAGGTAAACACTATTGATTGCTTTTAAGCCTCCTCTCTATTAGGAAGAGACTTCTAATTTTGGGAAATCAATAATAAAAGATAGCAGAAAAAGCCGGGTTCTCTCCACTTAAACCTGCAAACAGGATAGGGCAGAACCTCACATTAAATTGGAAGATCATGGGGAGGATTTTCCCCTTGAGACGCTTTCTTCTTCAGCACTGAATCTGCATTAGTATTCCTGACAGAACAAAAATGTCTTGCCACACGTGTTTTAACATTATTTTTTCTTCCTTTTTTAACGTCAACTCTGTCTTCAGTGCCTGAAAATCATCTCCTTAAGAAATTTAACAAATATCTTTTCTTTTCCAAAGCAAAGACTTTTGTTACAGACCAAAATAGCATCAGCTTTCAAGCTGTGGGGTCCTTTCTACTTCTTTTGTCTATTTAACAGCAAACGAATGGTGTGGTGGTATTGAATTACCAATGCTGATGTGCTAGGGGGCTGTTTGGGCCTCTGCTTTCTGGTGCGTTTTTTTGCGGGAGGGCTGTTTTTAAAGGCACATACCATATAAGCCCAACAGACAATGCCAAATCTCTAAGAACAGATATACACAGAACACTTCATAAACCACATTTGGGCAGATATTGTGTATTATATACCATGCAAGATGTCCAACGCGCCTTCCAAGAAAAACACAAGCACCGACTGAACACAGGCCAAGGATTTTCTCGATAGCGTGAACAGAGGTTAGGCAGGCACACAGCGTTTCCCCCTTCTGTTTTCCATTTACAGAGGCAACCACTCCTAGGCATATTATACCTAATACACAGCTGGATCTTCTACAAAGAAATAGTTGTGGCTTTTGCTTGACTTTTGCTGCTAAACTCCTGTCTGCTTGGAATTCACATGCTTTCCTCTGAAACTGCTGAGGTTTACCATAACATGACACAGCTTTTCTTACACCCTAACAGGCAACAGTCATCCCAGGCTGATATTAAAATGGCAGTTTCACTGGTGACTCTCTTTGTTAAAGCAATTACCTGTGGCCATTATCTAAATGCATCACTTTGATGGAAAATTGTTTAAATAAATAAGAGGGAACAAAAATAGCTAGCAAATACCAGGAGATAATTGCGTCATTAACCCTATAAATGACAGTGTTACAAGAATAGTGGAGGAATTTTTAATAAAGTAGTCACAAACAGATTAATAGCTTGGAAAGCAACAGGGGATTTTCTCTTCCACAGCAATGGGATTTTCAGCAGACCCCAAACCAGTTCTCGTCTAAGTAGAAATAAGCTTATCTATATCCATCTCCCCTGATCGCATCACTTCTCACTATAAAGGGAAATCAATATGAGGACTTGTTATTCAGAAGTCTCAGGAGTCAGGCACTGTGATTGCAGCTCTAATACTGCAGGAATCTGTTTCCAACATCTCCATCAAATCAAAAGCAACAGGCACATTGTTTACAGCTGCTTTGAGAAGCCTAAAATATAGGGAAGCAAATAAAACCACATATGGGGTATCCAAGCTGACCTCCTACCTCTGGGTCTGACTCTTAGCACCAAGAACAGTTGCACTAAAATAATCCTTTCAACTGCATGCATTTCTAGGATTGAGACCTCCCTCTGCAAGTAGAGAAAATACTTTGATTCCCTCTGCAGTGCCTATGTATGGATTTCTCTTGCACTCACTTGGCTGACCAATTAGGAAAACAAGGGTAGTGTAGGGGTTAAACATCGATTCTATCTTTGTGTTCCCTTGGCATGCTTGTGGAGCTGCTGCAAATAACACTGGTGGCAGTTTCCTCAGCTGTTAACTCACAGCATGATGAGAACTACTTCTGATCTGATGAAAATACCTCCCTTCCTCCAGAAAAACACCCTATTGTTTAAAAGTTTTGAATGTGCTAACAGCTAATTTATTAACGGAGCTCCTGCAGTGTCCATGTTTACAGGGCTCAGGCTGCTTACAAAGGAAAGGCCTATTTGATGCACTTAAGGGGAGCAGAATCGAGCTGTGTTTTTGGAAAGGCAACACAGTGTGCTAGAAGAAGGGTTGGACTGATGCAAGGAACAGCTATGATATTGTGCTGAGACTTCTTTCAGCCTTGACTAAAATGAGCACAATTACAGATTGGAAAAGAAGAACAAATGAGAATAAGCTGTATTTTACAATGTTGAAATAAAATGAAACGAGTTAAGGCCAGATTACAACTACCGAGAAACATAAAACTTTACTAGATGCTCAGATATGGTAACAAAGGAAAATGTACATGAGGGCAGATAGACATTTTAACTGATTCCTTGTGGTACTATGTCTTCTCTTTCTAGGAAGACTTATACTTTATCAATCCCAAGCTAAAATTTCTCAGCCTAAAAACTAGTCTCTGCCCCCAAACCAGGGGCATTAAAGGGATAGAGGGAAGGGAGGCTGCATTTTCCAAAGACTTTTGCTTTTAACCAAGAAAATAAGATACCTTCCACAAATTTTAAATGAGACAAACCCACCTATCTCCTGCCCCAAAAAGCTGAAACAGACATTTTCAGCCATCTCCAATAACAATCACATTCCACATGTCTCTCTCTGACAAGCTGTTAGACTGCCAAAGACTGAAAATGGAAGACGTCCAAGCAGGAATTAGGTGTCCTCTGCATCTAACAACATAACCTTATTACCTGCAAGTAAATATTAGGCATAGCCCGAGTTTAGAAAATAAGACTAAGTGCAAGAAGCACCTGGTTAACAAGTTAGTGGTCTAAATAATTCTGTATAATTTTCAGACACTAACATTGACATGTTAGATTTCCTCCTTCCAGCTGTGTCACTTTGCTAAGAAGTGTTCATAAAATAATAACAACTTTGCAGTACTAATTTAAATTAAATATATACACTTCCTCTTTCACTGAAACACCATTGTTAGAAGCCAGCCACCTAGTGTGTTGTCAAATGACACTCTAATGAGTACGATTTTTAATGGGCTTTAAGTAGCTGAGGGGAAATAAGTAAAACCATGGATCAAACACCATGCTGAAGGTACGGGTGTCTGTTTGAGGTACTGCATTGTCCCTCAACCTCTGATGTATGCTGAATGAAAATATGTGTTTCTATAATGAATATGCATAAATAAATATGTTGACCTTACCTTTTCCTCACTTCATTCAGCCTATTTTTAAAGTATCAACTTACAACGTATTCACAGTATTTTTTGCTTTGTGAATAAATTTGCATGTTACTTAGTACTAATTATAAGAAGCAATGTTCTGCTCCTTGTTATGTATAGTCCATATGATCCACATATGTCTGTCCTTGCCTTGGTGGGGCCCCAAAACAAATGGCATGAGTCGCTTCCAGCAGAGCACAGTCATATATATGATTGGCTGGCCTGTGCACAAGTTCTCCCTCATTCAACTTTACCTTTTACCTTTCCCGTACTATTTTTAGCCCCTCAAGTCTCTTTGAATGAAAAAACAATGTTGCTAAATCCTTTAGTGTTTACTATGTTTAATCCTCTCTAACTTACAACAAAAGCTGTTGGCTGTTAATCATCTTTCCAGCAGGCAGCATGGCTACATCCACTGAAGTTTTAATCCCCTACTTGCCTGAGTTCCTATCCTACTGCTGTCTCATTGTTCACTCCACCTTTCAAAGCAGCCATGTCACAGTGTGTTGGCTAGTTTTATCATCTGAATTACTGTTAATATCTCATTTTACCTCAAAAAGCTTAATCACCTGCCACCCGTCATTTTCCTATGAATGGGATATTTCTGTGCCTCTGCTCCAGCCTGTTTCTGTGCATAGTTGGCTAGTTCTGCCTTGCTTGCCCTGTGAATGGATTTATACCGAAGTTCTTCACTAAAGACGCGTTAATCTCCTGAAGTTGGTCAGCAGTCTTTTTAGTGCTTTTGCTCCCTGCACCAGAAAGTCACCTAAACAACATTTTTTGCCACTGTTCCTCTCAGGGAAGCACAGTCGGAGAGTTTTAAGGTGACCTTAATGTCCTGCTTTGGATGTCCTGCTTGCTAAGCTTCGTAAGTGCCTGGCATGATCAACCACAGGCAGATGTGTCTCCATGCTGCTATCAGGAAAGTCAAATGGTGATAGCCCCACAGCGGGGATGTTACCAGGAAAAAATCAGGTACAAGAAAAAACTAGTCTGGGGGAATGCACACAGACCCCACAGAAGAGGACTAAACCTTGGGGTTTAATTGGTAGGAGACCAGTACACTTTTTACAGTAGTGCCAGGGCTGTGAAGTAACTTGAGGGGTTATTTTGATGTCAGTGGCTGCTCAGCCTATGGATCAGTGGGCTTTTGCAGCTATGGATGCATATATATCTCTTCACCTTGTCTGCACCTCATTCACTGTGATATTGGCTGGCAGCGCTATTTGGCTCATCATCTCCTTTAGTCATCACATTACTGTCTCTGTTAAAAAGCATCCTGTATCACCCTTCTGAGGTTTCTTCAATTGCTCAAAATATTTTGCTTATAAGCAAGTATGTGATATTTGTCATGAAGTCACCCATAATTATAAGGTACTGAAAATACATTGAAAATAACCCTACATTTGTCTTTGGTGTATGTATCCTTGCAATGGTGATAACATGCATGCACTAGGCTGAGAGGCCAAAAATATTTTAATATCCATTTACATGGCTAGAAAACTTCCCTTCTGAAGATTAGGTATTAAGACAAACTCCTTATTTATGGATGACAGTCCTGTAAAAGTCACCACAAGGCCAGAGGAAGAGGGAAAAATGGGAAAAAGTCTTGACGCCAGAAAGGACAATGTCATTGCAGAGGTAACTGTCCTGTTGAAACACACACATCTAAGCATGTGATCCAGTCTGAAGTCTGTCTGGAGTGCAGCAGGAGTGTCAGCATATATTAAAAAGACTCACAAGCTGTGATTCACAGAGGGGATATGGAAGTGCCCCAGCCCTAAAAGCACACAGCAGGACTGAGGGGGCCCAAAGGCAGCTACAGCGTTTCTGAGCTGTGGGCCTGGTTGCAGAAGTGAGCTGCACCTTCAGCGGCTTACATGAACTTCGAGAGGTTTTAAAAGACCACTACAGAAATTCTGCTGTCCCCTCCTACTGCATCTTCTCTGAGGGCTATTGTAATTTTACCTGATAATGCATACTTCAATCTGAGATATTCAAAAGAGTCTGAATTATTTTGAGGCACCTATCTGACATGCTTTCAGAACCTCTGGTACTAACAAGCTGCCTCCTTTAATGTTTTTGATTATTTTTCCTAAGCTGCTGGAGATTTTGATGGCAGTCATGACCCAGATGCCACAACAGATTTTAGTCCATAAAGACAAATTAGGCAGAGAAAAATTCTCTCTACTTATTGGTACTACATTTTCTTGTTTGTCCCATATATTTCAGGAAATCCTGGTCATCATACAGATCATAAAGGCTAAGCCAGTCACTGCATGAGGATGTAGACAACAGCCTCCAATGTCGACAAGGAGCCATAATACCAAATCCAAATTGGTTAAAGGATGTTGGTGTGGTTTGTGGTTGCTGGGGATTTTTTGAGTTTAAGTTCTAGCTTTTGTTGACCAAAAAAGCAAAGCTCCAGCAGAGATCAGTTATTTCTAAAGGTATATTTAAGTTCAAGAGTCAAAGCACTGATTTTTGGCAGTCTCAAAAAAAGATACTACTGCAGGATTTGCAAACAGAAACAGCAGCACCAATACCCAGGGCAGTATCTCTGAAGAGACATGTCAAATTTGTTCACTGGCTAAGTCCAGCAAATTCTGTCATCATTTGGTACCACAGAAATCTTTCAGAAAACAAAGAAAAGCCTTCTCCCAACTGTTAAAGAATATTTAAAGATTCATTAGTTATGCTCTCTCTAATCATCTACTCCAAGCCTGTGCCTGGGGACCAATTGCAGTAACTACTGAAAAAAATGAAACATCTATTATGCATGTATTTTACTGAAAATACACTATAATGAATTTCAGTGGGAGAAGAAAAACAGGGTATTTAAATCTCCTGGCAGAGATGTGTATTTACGAAAATCAGCCCCTTGGATGAGGTGACGAGAAGGAAGTATTGTTACCTATATGCCAACAAGATTTCTGACATACGTACACCTGTAGGTCAAATAACAGACAAAACTCCCCCATCCTTGGGACTAAACTTGCCCTTTAACATTCAACAAACTGTAGACTAATTTGAACATGACAAGTGCAAGCTGCACAGGACAATTATTCTCAGAGAACAAACGGTAATTATGAAACTTAACACTGCTTTAAAGGACCTGTATGCAGATGAAACAGGGGTTTCTAACATTTTCTCTGATTTTTTTCATTCCTTTTTCTTTTCCACAAAATAAAACCAGGACCCCATTCCTCTAGTTTTAGACAGCTATAGCTTTGTTTTGGACGTGATTGAAGGAAGAGAATTTGTAATTCGTAACATACTGTTGTCAAAATCTTTATGCCATACCTGGCAGATAGCTTGATAAAGAAACTAGGAACATCAATATACACAGCAAAGATCTGTTCTTTCAAGTGGAAAGTATGGTCCCAGTCCTTGCTAGTGTATACAGTGCAGCTCTGGCATATGCAGAGGACACCCGTGGGATGCTCTTGCTTGCCCCAGCAAGGAGCTTGGCTCACTTATGGCTTCCTTTGCTTAGATCAGCTGAGCTGTTCCCAGTGCAAGGTTAGGAGAAAACTGCCATGAGAGGGGGAGTCCCAGGGTGCTTTGAACCCTTCTCTTTCTGCATAGGGATGTCTTTGTGAGGGACCCGGTTGCATGAGGGTCCCTGAAAGCGCCTTGCTCCAGAGGCCAGGGACTCACTGATGTGTCCCGCACTGTCTCTGCTTCCACATTCTGTGCAGCAGCTTGCCTGCATAACCATGGTTTCTTTGCTTCTCTTTGGCCACCAAAACGGCCCAAGCCTGTAACACCCTTTGGCCATACAAACTGGGGAAAAGCTTTTCCTCAGTCTCTGTGCCAAGCTACACTGAAAGCAAGGAGAATCAGCTCCAGTGTCAGCTGGATTCAAATGTGAGAAGAGCAGGTGATTCTGAAGGGAGGAATTACAATCAGAAAAGTTTGTCCTTTTATGTTACGCATTAGTGAAAAAGCAAACCTGAGAATAAAGAAGAAATAATTTCAGCTTTCCTGCACAGAAGGGCAAAAAGCAGCTTCAGCTACCAACTCTATTATTTTTGCAGTCTTCTAACGTACAGCTCAAACAAACTGCTCCCAGTTCTAACATTTGTTTCTGGTTTCAGACTAGTAGAAATCTAATTTCCTTCTCCCCAAGAGCAAATGTCAGCACAAGCGGAATCTGAAATTTGTTGCCTGACACCTGCAGCAAGGAGCTAAATTGAGAGTAATATTTCAAAGAGGTACTTGTGAGGTATGTGCTTAAATTTGATTAACAAAACAAGCAGGCTTGTGTATATTCCTCCTGCATACTGCCTCTAAAATATACTCCCCGTCACCCTGGACTGACGTAAGGCAAATGAAAGAGAACTGCTAGAACCATTCTGATTGGAACCACGCAGGCCAAATTCAGCATTTTAGGAAACTCCATAAATCTGGATTCAGAAATGAGTAATATGATTTCATACTTCTAAACACACAGGCCAAACCAGCCTGCCTAGCTTTTACATCATTTGCTAGGTTAACAGCAAAAACACTCTACAAATAAAATGAATGTCTAATATTTGTGATTCAGGATAATTCCAGATTAAAATCCTGATGGCTATACACAGTTAGCATCCTCTCTCCTCCTACCCTTGCTTTGGTGTCTAGATTTCTACACCACTGTGGACAATCTGCCTCTGAGTTTTGCAAGAAGGAATCAGCAACCAGTACTGTCTGTAAGCTACCAACTGAAACCCAGGGATTTCTGGAGAGTTTACAACACTCACTGTCCTGTGAACAGGTATTCAGAAATTCAGTATTTAAATGTAGCAAATAAGCATATTTCTGTAATGATATTTATTGATATTTCTTCTGGCTTATCTGTAAAATGCACTATTCCTACACAAAGGTTGGGCAGTGCAGCACGTGAACTACCTCTAGTTCGGTAACTCACTCCAGGCTGAGAAAGCAGGCTAACTCCTATCCTATCCAGGTCTGATTTCATGTTACAGAAGCTCACTAATCCACTATATTTCACTGCTTAACTGGTATGGCTCATATAATCCTTTCAGTAAAATTGCTTGGCACAATTCTGAAATTCGCAATGTACATTTCTCATTTCGGGAACGGATCCCTGAGCTGGAAACTGATTAATACTTAAAACTACACTGGTAACTTCTGTTTGAAGATGTCAATATGCATTTTCACTTGTCACATGAGCCTGAACAGACACATACCTTATTTATATATAAACAAACACACAGAGCAAGACAACTGAGCCACAGAAATGTAAGCAGGGAACCAGATAAGATTAAAAATCAAATAGCTTGCCTTTTTTGCCCTCTGCTACAAACACAGGAGTACAGGAATGTATATGGCGTTTCAGCTTAATAGAGCACAAATGATGTAAATTAACATTCCTTCCACAATCAAAAAAAATAAAGCAAAACTAAAAGGATACGACAGATCTTAAATCAATCTGAATTGGCATAGCTCCATTAAAGTCATAAGGATCAAGGTTGTAATCCATTTGTCTTCAATACAGAAATAGCAATATTTGGATCGGCTAACAGTTATTAGAAATTCTACTGGCGTGGAGTTTCTTTAATCTTAAAAACAAGTGATGTCTCAAAGCCGCTAACTCGAAGATTGCCATTACTTTCAGCACCCTCATCTAAAGCTGCTACAGAACCAACAATTAATGCAAAGGGCAGATTATGCACATGCAGTAGTACAAACATATTAAAAGTTCTCATGTAAGTAAAAAAAAAAGATTGCCTGTAGCCTGCCATCCACAGGGACCGTTCTACTATTTTTAAGTCAATTAGTTCAACTTCTCTCGAAAGTCAGCCCTCTCTTATCCTCATTAGTGGTCACAAACACAGTTTACTGCACTTATAATTCCTTTAGCAGCTCATTAGAACTGGAATACATTAGTGCCAAAGGATCTAAAGGTCATCTATCATCAATTTCTTTAAATACAAAAGACAAAAGCTATCTAAAATCTCCAGAAGGACTGAGATTACTGTAAATAAGATGACTTAGAAAACTGAAACAAAAGCCCAACAACGTCTGTATTCGTTGATCATTACTTCAGAACTAAAAGAAAGTGCGAATCACTGTTTCCTACCTCCTACTGAAAAAGAGAGATTATATTTTCTTAACTTTCAAAAGTGGAAACACATTCAAACACCTATAGCATGTTTCCCAGACACTGCATTGATGAGGAGCACCGATGTACCAAGAGCAGGAAGCATTTGACTGATCGATGCTATGAAATGCAGTATCATCTTGTAAGTGCCATATTCACCATCAAATCTGGTTGTTTTCCAGGACAGCGCTGCACAGATCTAGTCCACAGAAACCATAAATTTTGTTATTACTCACTTGTATTGGGCTTTTCCAGAAGTGTTGTATTATGATAAAAATAATCAGACGCATTTTATGAAAAAAAGTTAAGTTTTCTGCATTAAAAATTAATCATTATGTATAATTACAACACAATAATAGGAATTACCGGACAAATAGTCTCATCAGTTCCTACAAGGAAAATGCCTCTAGATGCCTGTGGCTGAAACTAACTGAGTAGAACAGGAAAATAGTCTGAAAAGCTGAAGAATTTACCAGAGAATGACAAGCTTTTAATATATTTTTTGAACTATCTTATGATTTCTATCCCCTGGGCATAACGCTTTATGCTTAATTTTTTAAAAAAATTCTGCAGAAATATTATCACTACCTCTTAAATTTTGCGGTAATTTTTCATAAGGGAAATATTTTTCACATTTGAAAAATCTTCAGTGCAGAAAAAAAGACTTACATGTGTATGCATAAGTCTGGAAAAAAACAACAAAACACGTATTTAAAAACAGGAGAAGCAAACCAAAGTTCTTAAAGCCTCAGTGCAACAAAAATCCTACCCAAAATGGATGAAGGAAAATTGTTTATGGCCTCCACCTAAAAACAGACTTAAAACCAGACATAAATAAAGGCCAGATAAAGACCCTTTTAGATATCTATGCAGACTAGCTCTAGCGTGCCTTTGCACCACGAGTCCTGCCACGGTCAGAAGGGAGAGCTGAGAGAGGAATGCCAAATGTCAACCCTAAAGAGCATCGAGTGCGCTCTCCCCTTGGTTAGCAGCAGCAGAGGGTAGCTCAAGGTTCACAGCCAGCACGTGAAAGGCTGGCAGAGGGCTGAAGTGAAGCAGAGAAATGTCCGCTGAGAATCTGGGCACCTCAGAGGGCATTGCTGTGTCCTGCTGAAAGCATCCTCTGCAGTCAGGAGGAGGCCGACAGGCAAGAGGTGATTTACTACCAAGTTCCTTTCAGTCATAAAACATGATGATTTTTGCTGAGGCTGGGGTTTTACATTTGAAAATTTAGAAGCAGAGAAAGGTGATCAAGCTAATGCAAATTAAGAATTTAGAGGTCCTCACCTGAGCACGGTAACCTATCGCTCCCAGCACTAATAATCTATAAGTGAAACACTTGCAGCACTATACTTGAACCCCACAACTTTATTTCACTCAGATTTTTTTAAGCAGCATCATAATTTAAAATAGAGCATTACAGAAACACCCTCAGTTTTTTCTGTGTGGACAAATTAGAGCCATTGACAGTAGCTTCTAATTTTATCTGAACCTGCACAGGTCAAAAAGACAATTTCATAAAAGCATTAATGCTTTCATGTTCTGAATTAATGTAGAGAAGCCTCAGTTGGTCAACTTCTTTCCTTAGGGAGAATCTCTCCTCTCTATGTTTATTTAAATTAAATACCAAACAATGTCACTATGACACATCCCCAGCACTGTGCAGGAAGCAAGGTAGTTAATCTGATTGTTTTTCTTTTTGATGATATAAAGACAAATGCATCCAGAGAGAGGGATAACTGCTTTTAAAATGCAGAATTGATATTCCCTACTTAACATAATAAATTGGAAAACACAAATCTTTCTAATGCATATTTATGAAAGGCAGCATTTAACTGCTCTATAACATCCAGAATAAAACCCTGGAGAAGGCCTGTGCAGCTTATTCTGAAGGTGATTTCGCATGTATGCAAGAGCAAAGGTGCAGACACCACAGGTCAAGTGTCATTTGTGAACCAACAAACCTCTTTGCTTGCCACGGAGTAACAATGAAGGATGGAGAAGGTCTCTGCATGGGCACCCGCTCCTGCACCCACGTGCACACAGCTTCTCCGTGCTCAACGCTGCATGCAGGTCAGACCATCATCGTATACAATAACAGGTACACTATGTTTTACTGTTGTTATCTTGAGTATTCCTTTTAACTTCACAAAAAAGGAGTCTGTTGTTCTCAAAAACAGTTTGAAAAGTCCACTTTTCAAGACAAGTAGTCTGAGACATTTCACAGGGTCCAAGTGTTCAGTATTATTAATGTTCTATAAGCTTTTTCATCCTGTCACTACTAAATAAAACATCAGCTGAACCCTTCTAAAGTTCTACAGATATATGACACAGTTGTTAACTATATTTATATGGGACATTTCTGGCTTGCTGCTATAAACTATTCTTATTGCAGTAGATTCCGATTCAGCACTTCCCTTTCAGGTGTAAAATTCAAGCAAAAAGGAAAAAATCTGGTTTGGTCATTTCCTACAGAAACAGTAAGGAAAGTCACAATTAATCAACTTAGGTGCAAACACATTAATATAGTAAGAGTATGCATCCGTACCTGATAAAAAGCTGTACATGATATCAGCCAATGTAAGGTGGGGGGGAAATCTCTTTTCATAATGAGTGTAATTAGTAATAAGGGGTCCCCTACAGTTAAGCTCAAATTACTGTAAGCATTGCAAAGGCAGGTACCATTTTTCCCTGTGCTCAGCCTGTCCAACCACTGCTGGACACTGCATGTGCTCGAGGAAATAAAGGTGACACCTCAACTCCAAAGATACTCTGCAGCAGCAGCTTTTGCTGGAGGAGTAGGATGTATAGGGCCTAATCTAGAGAGCTGGTGGCTGGGGACAGGATGCAGCTCCCATCTGGCCTGTGCCTTCTGTGCAAGGGCATCCAAGAAAGATTTCCTTCCTTTCACTTCCTTTTCCCAAAAGCACCAGCCACAGGAGGCCAGAGAGGAGCATGCATCAAAGTGAAATGCTTGCCACCCATTTCAAAGGAGTGAGAGCCAAAAGCAAAATAAATATAGATCAAAAGAGAGATGAAAAAGTAACTACAGCTGCTGAATGAACAAAAAGAACAACTAAGATGGTAAGGAGAAATATTACTTATTTATATATGCAGTATATAAGTATGTATACTTATTTATTTATACAGAGAAAGCCATCCTGGGTTATAACCCCTCCCCTCCAAACACATGGGAGCCAAAGGGGCTTCACATTGCATTTTCTGATGTGGCCAACCAGTCACAGGTCTCCCCACTCTCACCTACTCTGCTCTGCCGGACCAGTGAGTAAAAGCGGGAAGAATTTTCTTTGTTTTATGGACTGCAGGTTTGGAGTAGAGATGGAAGACCAAGGGTAATGTTGTTAAATGCAAGCTGAAAAGTGAGATGTCATACGCTAATAAATTCAGAATTAAGGCTTTTTGCAGATCATATTTGTGCAGTGGGACATCTCCCAAGACACACCTAAATGTGGCTTTACAATTAGGCATATGTGTATGAGTTAACAGCAGTGAAATCCCAAACTCTGAATTCTTAAATTCCCTGAGTTTACTTCAAACCAATTTTTGAACTAAAATATTTTTGCATTTAGCAGCAATCTTGCTAATAGATGGCCACTGACCATGGGCTCACATCCAAAGTATGTTAACATTTCACTTCAGCTTTGAAACACAGGAACTGCTATGTTAGAATAGACTGAGGGTCCAGTATCCTCCTCAGTGCCAGATGCTTCCAAACAAGTTAGATTAAATTTTGCTGCTAGCAAGATTAATTCACATACTAATCAACTCAGATGAAACCAAGACCGTGGCTCTAGACCAGATTTTGACCCTTACTGTACAATTTACAGCATGGGAAAATAGCAAATATTTCTTCTGACCACAACAGATGATGCCCTGCAGCAAAGCAACTGACAAATGATTGGCACGCAGTGGTAATTTAATTTAAGCTAGTGTATCCAATTTGGTGTTTTGATCTTTGAGGATAATGTCACAGGATAACATTTTGAGGAGTGCCCAAGCAAACTTAGCTCTTTGGCTCCACTCACTTTCGGCAGGGTTTATACCCTAAATCACTTGAAAACTTTGCCAAGACACTTCAAGCTCTAGACATAAACCAACAGTGGCAGCTAGGCTTTGCACTGTGAGTTCTGCGGAGCTTTTTTTGAGGGAGCAGAAGTGGCTTTTCTTTCCATCCCTGGTCCGCACCAATTTTTTACAGTCAGTGGAGCAGCAGTTGTCACACCTCTGTGGCTTCATCCCATTACATCAGGAGAAACATGGGAAATGTCAGTCCTTTCTCCGGCAACTCCCAAGTCCTCAGTTTGTGCACATCTGGCTAGTTCCAGAACACAGCAAACACGCTCCCACTTTCCAGAAGTTAGTGGGAACTTTCCCTAGGGCAGCCTGGCGCCTTTTTTTTTTTTGCCTCCTCTTCTGGCATGAAGAGCTTTTAATTGCCATATTGCAAAGAGGCAGAGTATTTCATGCTTACTGCAAGGGTAAGAAATGCATCAGAAATGGAGGTCAGCTAATTTTGAACACTTTTTAATTATAGACACTTCATTTTTATTTTGTACTCTGAACAGCTTATCAGGAGGATCCATTTCTTGTATCATTAATTAAATTCTGTCAGCCTAATGTAACATTTCAAATCTCCTTTTCTGCTCATTGTGTGGCCATATATATCACCTCATCTCTTTGAGTCTTCATTTCACTGGAATTACATGCTGTTTGTTTTCTTTAATTTTCCCAGATTACATTCTCTGAGTTCCTTTTAACACTGCTTTCATCTCAGGATGTTAAAATTACATACCCAGAACAGCACCACAGTGCATGTCACTGATGTACTCCTGGTTTGGAAAGTATGCTCCCAGTTTGATGGGCTCTCTTTTTCAGGTGGGAATGTACTGCTAAGCCTACACAGATGGACTATTTGTTCTGTGGTAGAGCAACCTGAATATGGATATCCAGCTGTAGTGCTTAGGTGTAATCATAGAGGGAGATGCAAAACCACAATGACAAGAAGGTCAATATGTTTTGGTTCTAATAACAAATGCTGCTGTTGGTGCAGCTGAAAAAAAGCACTGAAGGGAAAGGCAGGCATTAAGAGAAGTACATTTCAATAATTATTTTCTTCCAGGAAATGTGATAATTGTGTATGCAGAGCAGCCACCGGAGACCAACTGCAGAAGATACGTTGATTGGAAATGCATTAAAACAACAGATTAATACACAGTAAATATTGAAAAGATGTATTAAATGGTGAATCAGCTAGAAGAAATACATAATTTATGTGCATCTAAGTATTTTTAGAGTAGGGGAAAGCCTCTCACGCTCACACATGCACACACCTCTGGTTGCAAGTACACTCACAGCCAGCCTATGTATGTAGATGCGTTAAATATAAACTGAGGTACTAGAGCAAGCTCAGCACAGGAAGACTCAGCTGCACACAGCCAAGTCTTGGGATTGTGTGGCCGATGCCATGGTATGGCCATTGCTGTAAATGGCAGCAGTCCTAGGAACAGCCCCATCTCCCCACCACCTTTGCTGAGATGCCGACAGCCAGCTCTGTGTCCTGTAGTGAACACAAGCTCATTCCTATGTCATTCTTTCTGGGGCATTGTACCCAACCCCACAGTTTCCTAATACAGCAGAGCTGGGTAGATGGCACAGAAATCCTCTGCTATGACCTCCTGCAAGTCCATCACACACAGAGGTGTAGGGCGCCTATGTTGCAATACTCTTTGCATTGGGGCTGTACAGCACTGTGGCTACAAAGGAAGAATGGGAGCCTGGAAAAGAAGCAGACCTCTTCTTTTGTCCATTCCCATGCCTATTACCACAACAGAAGCAAAAACTGAGGTGTTCCAAGTACAAAAAAATCATACTTCTTTTGCATGCAGCGTCCTCTCCGGGCCTGCAGGGCCAATGAGAGCGATACAGCCATAGCATAAAGCACCACATTCCACATATTACCATTTTCTATACTGTATCTGAATCCTGATAAACAAGAATATGAAAAGATGTTACCAAAAGTGAAATCTGTTTTAAAACACTGAAAGAATTAGCAGCATAACTAGCCCATATGAATCGTCAGTGCTCATTCATGCATCACTACACATAAATTCTGCCTGCTACGTGCTGCAAAAGGCTGAACTGTTGACAGCAATTTATAAAAAAATCGATTAATTGATTCTTCCACTGTTGAACCAATATATATATTCCCATACAACTTCAATTAGCCCTGTGAACGAACTGACACCTGGCAAACAACCATAAATTACTCTTTGATGTTATCACATCCTAAGGCATAGTCCACAAGGGTTATTTATTTTATTAGTTCGTCCACATTCCTGAGTATACTTTACAAGAAAAAAAGGCTTGAAATGCACTACTAAAACCTTTGTCTAAGGGACACTTCTGCAGCTGTTGGAAAGTCCCTAGTCCTTTCTTCCTTAGAAAGGAAGAGAGCCGTAAGGAGGTGCCTGAAAAGACTGTAACTGGAATATTATATCATAAAATAACAGAAAATAGAAAAAAGCTGAGGTGCTTTCTCAGCACCTCTTCTAGTTGGCAAATACATAATGAAATGCAAAAGTGAAAAAAACAAACCACAAGGCTGAATGGGGAGTGTTTGAAATGATGAGAGGCAACAAAGCATGCAATTCAGACCCCACAGCCAGGAGAGTCCTGGATTCTGCCACTAAATCATTCTTGGGGAAAACAGTCCTTAAGCATCCACCTCTTTACCTGCAAACTCTCGTAACAGCAATTTGATTGAATTTGGAGTAAATCACTTAATATTCAAGACATATAAAGTCCTTTAGTAGTGTGAAGTAATACTGTAAAATATCACGGTTACACAAACAAGTCTATACCCTGAATAAGGAATAACAGCCAAAGACTGCATCAGGGAGATGAAAGATGGCAATCCAACACAATGAAACTATCAAAATGTGCTACTGATATTTCTGAAGCCCTTATGTTCTGACAAACAAAGGTCCAGAAGGTCTAAAAGTTTGGAGTCGACACTTGAGGCTTTGACAGCAAATGCCAAATGAGCAAGTAAGTTACAAAGCCATGACACAGCTTTTACAATGACAGAAAGTTTCATCTATGCTCTCAAAGCTGCTTCCTAAATCATCCATTGTGATTAGTCCCTAATCAATATTTGGAACAAGTGCTGTTTAAAAAAACAGAGTCATTCAGCAATTTCTGGAAGCATTTAAGTGTTAGAAATTCTTGACCTATATCCAGGATTTTGTCCTCTTTCTGCTTTATTTTCTCCAGTTCACTGTCAAGAAGCCCGAGACATCAGGGATCCCCATCAGAGACCGAGATGCCCTGAGTAGATTTTCCAGATTTTCCCTCAGTCAAATCAGCTTCTGGAATAGTTTAGTGTTACATTAAGTGTATCTTGCAAGATAAATGTAATGCACTCAATAACTGATAGCATGTTATGCTAAATTTGTTAAAAGCAAGCAACTAAAGCATTAAAATGCACAATATACATTGAAGATGAATAAATAGAGTAATTAACAGCACACTCTGCTAGATATATTCCAAGTCTAATCAACCTAGAGGACAAAATGACAGACAGAGATAGTACTTCACCAGCATTTCACGATTAGAATTTCTCCTCTAGAACAGCATATTCTGCAAATCTCAGTGCCAGGGAAAAGTACAACCTTTCTGACTTTTTAAAGACTTAGCTTAACTATACAATACCCTTGTTTTTTAAAAGCCCAACTCTCTTTTAGCTTCCAGCTGAAACAGTGCAGGCCAGATCCTATCTGTGCTATTTAACACTAGTCCAAGAATTGACCCTATGTTATTTCCCAGTGTATTGTCTTCAGCTGGGACTGCAGATGTAATTATTTTGATTTCGGCATCTGAAATATTTGATCAAGAGTGAGTTAATTAGGTTACTGCCACTAGAATGTCTTAAACTCCCACGTTTTTTTGATGTTTGCTAAAACAATACATATTCTGCAGCTGAGTAAATATTTCTTTGGGGAATGTAATGTATGAATTTGTTCTCACTCCAGATGTAGATCGCATTTATACAAATTTGTACTGTGGCTTTGATGTGAATCCTATCATCCTCTGGTCTGTAATAAATGAATGCCTGTAGACTCACAGCTATATCAATACTGATAGTGTAAACTTCTGTAGTGCCTTCTTCTGTTTAGTGCTTTATGCACATTAATGAACTAAGCCACAAGGATCCCTGTGGGGTAAGAATTATTCTATTCATTTCACATATGGGAAATTTATGATGGAGAAAGATAAAGCCACTTTCCAAGGTTGTGTGAGAAGTCTGGAGTAAAGCTGGAGAGAACTACAATCAATACATAAGAAAAGTTCCAGCCTTATTGAACAATGAGAAAGTTTGCAGAATTCAAGTGACATTTTAAAATGTTGCTACGTAGACTAGTGTCATTCCACATAAGAACACAAAAAAACTTGTGAGGTTATTTTGCTGAATAAGAATTAAATGCAGTGCATATTTATTGAATAGGAGAAGGTTGTTTTTTCCCCCCAACAAATCATTTTCCCAAAAAACTTTAACTTAATGTGTACCGGAATCTCCTTTGCTGGGGAAAAAGACTCCCTTAGTGTATCCAGTAGTAAAATAGCACAAGGAATTCTAGGTGGAACTTGCTGGCATTCATTAATAGTATTGGCTCATATGTGTGGCATTTCTGGAAGTGCTTGAAAAAAAGGGGCATTTCATCACAACAGCAAAGGTAGACTAATCCTGCTCTATTTTTAAAATCCTGCCCTCTGTCATGTCATGCTGAAGTATAACAAAAGCATGATTCACTGATTGCCCCATAAGAAACCCAATTTCGATACATGGATTGCATTTTCAAGTTAAATAGTGCAAAAGGATTGTAGACAGATATTTAAGAAGACACTACAATCATACAGCTCAAGTCAGACAATGTTTTCAAATAATGACAGCTATCTTGACAGTCAGTAAGACAAATAACTATCTGTGGCATTAATGGCTGTGGCAGCATAATGAAACGCTTGAGGACCAAACAACCCTTGACTGCAGAATGGCTCTGACTTTAGAGATGAGTATTACAGTATGCTTGAGAATTACTATGAACATTTTAATTACTAGATAATATTCTCTCTTTAGTATGGAACTATCTCTTTTCCTAGCTAATGTTCTGTATTTCCAGTGGAAATATGACAATTTATTGAAAATGAGACTCTGGTCTTGTACATTTTTGTATTTCAGAGGTCAATTTGCATACTAATCATGCGTGTCTTCTACATTGCACAATACGAACAAGTTCATTCGCAAAATGTAGTACAAACTGACAAGGCATAACAGTTTCTGTTAAAAATACAAATACATGAACACTGTTGAGTTACATCTTAAAGCAGACCTTTCTTTTTGGCTGTGTTAATTCGCAAATAGGGTAGGCATGGAACTGCTGGAATTCCTGGTACAGACAGGTTTCAAAAGAGGAAAAATTTATAAAGTGGAGAAACTAAGCAGCTATGCAACACTACAAAGCAGGAAACGGCACAGACGGAAAAAGATGGAGAAAAAAGAAGAGAAAAGACACATGTTCTAAGGAGAGATAAAAAGGTAGCAAATGAAGGGGAAATGGTAACAAGAACACGGTTGATGTTTGGCACAGAAGTAAGGTTCTCAGAAATAAAAGCTATTTCTTGACTGCTAAATTTTGCTGTCAGATACAACCAAATAATTCACTAACATTGCCTTCTCCATAAGTAATTACTTGCAAATGTGTGCTTTCATTTCATATTTTTTTTTTACCAGCTCTTCTGCTGGTGATAAACATTGGATAGACCTCACTTTTCTAATGCTCTTTTCTAACAAAAAAAACATAGTAAAATAAAATTTGGAGTTTTTTCTTTACCCATTCTTCAGTGATACACAAAAACACTAACTGCTCAAAGAACACTAAAAAGAAAGCATCACAGGAGAGTTCTTGCATGGCTGAAAATAAAACCTAAAATCACATCAAAAGTGTTGGCCCAAAGTCATTTTCAGTGAACCACAACTGTTATTCTTCATGCTAGCTGGGAACTTAAAGAGATTTTATTAATGCATGATTTCTGCATTTACCTCATATTTCTAAGTCTGAATAAATTAGAAACTGACTTAAAGGCCCCATTCCACAGTATGAAGTAAACAAACGTGTTTTACTATATATGCTTTTCAGAATGAATTAAATTCACACAACATTTGTTTTACTTGCTCATAGTAGACAGTTTTCTTTATGTAAGAACAGACAACACAGTGAAGGCTGGCACTTAACCTTCACACAACAGTCCCATCTACTTCTGCCTTGTTCACACCACAGCTGGGTCACTGCACTGAACAGCAATGGAGCTAACTATATTTGTAAAACAGTAAATACATTTCTGTGACTGTCAGCTGAAGATATAACTTCTATTCAGCATTGTGTTGTTATCAGGCCTGAACACGGATATCTCAGACTTTAACAATAATTTAATACAGGAAGAAACAAGAGAATTAAACTCCCTGTTCATCCCTACCAAAAGTGAAGCAGTAAACAGAAGCAGCATGCGACTGGGGATGTGGCGGCTCTAGAAGGCTGCCTGCTGCCCAGAGCTGGTTACATCTCATTTTTACCAGCTTCATCTTGTGGCTTGTTCGAAGCAGGACTGTCCTACAGGTCAACACGTGTGATCTGTTAACAACACCTAATCAGAAGACCTTCCACTTTTACAAGGAAGCTGAAATGGGTCTGGACCTTTTTGAAGGGTCTTTTGTAAGTTGAAAAAAATAAAAAGCACTGCTGTTCCCAAACTCAAAACCACCAGATTCTTTTTTCTTTGTTCAAAGGGGAGCACCAAATTCTGCTCCAAATCTTGGGATCTGAGGTTGAACTGAACTGAATGAAAGTTGGATCAGGATCAACTTGAAACTTCAGCCTTCTCTCTAAAGAGAAGGACCCAAAGAATCACTGCACATGCTCTGCATGCCACTTTTCGCAGCCTCTAGATCCACCACTGGGACAAGTGCTGCATGAAAGTATAGCTCAGAAATGCAATAACTACCTTATAATAACATCTGAATTGCTTCTGTGAATGATAAAAGCAGGTTCTGCTACATCAACTACATTTTTCCCAACCCAGACTTTCAAAATGTATTTCTATCAAAGAGAGTAACTGATGATGCCAGCCTCTCACTGTAATCGAAAGCAACCACCACAGTTCATATGCACAGGACATCTAGCAATCAATCAGGTAAATAACTTTAAAAAACTCTCATCACCAGAATGGAGTTTGGATTAAGTCTTTAGAAGTGAGCTAGCAAGTCATTATTATGCACACCATTTTGGTATTTTTGCTGAGCAGCACTTCACTCTTCCAAAAGACCCCAAAAAGTCAATAAAGATGAACTAAACAACTCTAAAAAATATTCTTATAATCTTACACCCGGGCCAAAACTGCTAAGGGTAAGTAAGTAACTTCTCTTGAACATCACTTACTTGAAAAGAGACGCTAAAAGCACCCTCAACGCTCAATTCTTTTCTCATTTGGTGTGGTGGATACCAAAAACATCTTGGTGTCTATTCAATGGAAATAAAAAGGAACTCTTACTTGAGCTAAGCATGAGAATTAGCTTAAATTCAGAATTTCCTCATTAATTACAGTTAACAGTGAGAACTTAGAACAATATGTTGCTTATATGGCAGTTACTATTAAGGAAAAAATATATGGAAGAATTAACAACTATAAGAAACAGAGGTGTCTGAAGTTAAATACACAAGCAGTCCTTACAAAATATATTTTCCAAGCTCTTTTTATGACAATTTTTACAGACATATGGGAGTTTTAGCCATGTAAGCACAGATATCCATAAAGAAATTCTTAATCAGATTTACCTCATCTTCATTCCTGTTTTGTATCAGTTTTTAACATCAATGAAAATAATCTGGCTGTCCTGGTGAAAGACTGGATTCATACACTGCGGTGTCTCAGTGCAAGTTATTAATTTACTGACAGTAATTTACGTTCCAAAGCAGATGCACAACACATAATAAATATAATGACATGAAATAAAATAAGACAAAACATTAAATCTTGAGTTAGCCCCTCTGGAATAAATATACTCAGATGTTCTGAACAATTAATGAATCAGGTCATCCATATAAATCTCTCATTTCTTAAGTGGAGTGTCTGTTTAGGTCCCATGTATGCTGCATGTATGAATAACGGAAAGTATTGTATATCTTATCGCTTCATATTGTGTCTGACCTGTAGTTTTCACTGACAGGCATTCTAGCCATAGTGCAAATAAGATGCATCTCAAATGCAAAAGCAAACACATAATAAAACTTCATGTATAAGCACAAATTGGAAAGAAAGATTATCATATTTTTAGCAGGCACATCTTAAGGTCGCTGAATTCAGGTGTTAAGCATTTTAAACAACCTTTCATTACTGTGTTACACATATCCCTCCAAATAATAACCGGCATTGGCAAGTTCGTAAGATGGTTAACTAATCTGCCCATTGCTATTATAAGTATTGTGAAAGTCTAACGTCACTCATTCAGATCAGTATCAGGTTACTGTACATTTCTAAGGCAGCACTATTTTTCTTGGAGGAAAGCAGATGGCATCTTTCAGCTGCACGTAACCTTTTGACTGCTACGTATGTTCAACCAACAGGCTCAGCAATATAATTAAATTAGTGAAATGCTGTTATCAGAAAACATTTCTATGTATGACCTAGGGGCAAGAGGAACAAGGGGTTTTGGGTACAAATTCTGGCTCCAGTTCAGCGGAGCACTTTAGAATACTCCTGAGCTAAGCACTAAGGGTCTTTAAAGCCACCAGACCGTAAGCAAATGCTTAATTACCGAATTAACCATTTTCAGAAATCAGTCCAAACAGCTTGATCTTGCAGTAGGTAAACACTCTCAGCTGCCTTTATATTGAGAGTTGTTAATGCTCAGCGCTGAAGTGACTGAAAAGTTTGGGTGTGCACGTGCTAGCTGGAAACCATGTCTCCAGCATTACAGAAGAGAGGCAGAGCTGTGCTAAGGCTGAAGATTGGTTGCTCTTCTTCCCTTAAAACAACTCAGCACTTTGAAATGTGGTACACCCTGTTTTATTCCATGAAGATAAGAAATAAAAATAACTTCCAGAGTAAACCTACAGAAGGACGAAAAACTCAGAAATCGAAAGAGAAAAGAAGTTTAAGACTGTAAAGTAGGTTTGAAAACATTATTCTCTGTGGCCAGAGTAGTTTGTCTGGGGCTACTTCTGTGAGCAGAAGTCAATTGCAAGACTTTGAAGTGAATTCTAATGAAGGACCCCTTTTTCAGCCCTACCTTACTTTTAGCAGCATTATTTCATTATTATTAGCATTCAGGTTTATTAATTGTCCATTGCATACCTAAAAGTACTTTTGGGGAGCTATAATAGCACTTTCTGTGATGGAGGGAAGACTTTGTTAACACTTAGGCACTTGAAATGTGTTAAGTGGTTTAAGAGTGGTGCAACTTAAGCCCTGAGTGAAAGCATTAAGTAGATTCCAGAGCATCTGACAAGCAGGATTTAGATACACAAGTTTAACAAGTGTACAGTAATGCAGATGAACATCGAAACAGAAGGGAGATGTCACCCTCAAAATGGCAGATTTTTTTAACTTCTTGAGACTCTAAGAATGCATATTTCACTGCTCATTAAAGTCATTATTGTTACAGAGTTTCTTAAGTGCAGTACACTGCCTCTTCACAAGATTTTCTAACCAAACCATTCAACTGTCTTTGTTTTCTGCTTAAAAAACATTTAAATTATGTTACAGAAAACTGGTGCAGTCTGGTGACCAAAAGTTCAAAAAAACAAGCAGAACCTTCTAATGAATAAATTGTGGCAGCAATTTTAAAATTATAGGGCTTAAAGATCATTACAAGTCTCATTTGAGTAAAAGACTCTCCTCAAAGAATACTAGTTACTATTTCAACACATGTCCTTGCCTGCTGACGAAGGAAGGAAGAAGTCTGGGATCTTTAAGATGGAGCAAGTGGATGAGATTTTGTTAAGAGAATAGATTGCACAATTGCAGTAGCCCCAGCCTCAACCTTCAAAGTTCAAATGTTTACTGTTGACAATTTATGTATGTCAGAGGACAAAAACCTAGTACACAACAGCAAAACATACGACCAGAAATCCAAATTTTTTAAGATTATATATAGATCTTTCCTTCTTTCTTCATACATATCCATTGCACCATAAAGGCATTAACCTGTGAGAAGATACAGTCTCTATCTTAACTAAAAAAGAATCCAGAAGCTTGCCTATAGAAATACTGGTAGTAAAGCAATACATACGCATCAACCCCAATTAAATTTTTATCCTCCACAGCTTGCCTAAATAGCAATCCTTTTAAAAACCTGTCTTTAACCATGGAAACAAAACTGTGAGAATCTGGCCCTTCGTGCCTGTTAAATGACTGGCACTAAGACACGTCAAGGAAAAGGTAAGGAACAACTGAAAACGATCTAAGGATACTAATTTACAGAAGATGATTTCTATATATTTTCTCTCATGGATTTCTTGTTAATAATTTCCAGGAACTGCAGCTGAAGTTCAGTATGCAGCATATTACATACAAGCGTACAGCATTACAAAATCTGCCTCCATTTCAGGAAACACCAATGAATACAGCCACATGCTGCACATAAATCCAGTGGACTATAATAACTTATCTAGCCCTTACTCTCTGCAGGCCTCTATGGTTACAGCTCTAGGCAGATTTGTAGCAGCTAAGGATTTGTTGTTTACAAATTAATAATTACATTTTCTTCAATTTTTGCTGAATCATAATTTATAGGTTGGAAAAGAAACCATCATCTAATTAAATTTAGAGACCAAAGTGACCATTCTAATAGTGTCACTACTGCACCCAGAATGACATCATCACATTATTAGTAAAAGTATAATATGAAATCTCCAATGTAATTATTGAATATTCATGACTGGAAAGAAAAGGATATTAATAAAACTTTTCTTTGTGTATGCGATATCCAGGGCATTACTGTTTGCCAGTCTGTCTGCTGTTGAGAAGCCAGGACACTGACAAAACTTTCAGCATACATAGAATGGTGCTGTGTCCCCGTCCTTCTTGTTTCTAACCTTCATATCCACAAGACAGCCATGCCATTAGCATCGGTCTTTCAGGAGGCTGCTGACTATTGGACTTTGTGTCTTACACGAATTATTACTGAGCTATTCACTGTTCTGGTCACGTACTGGACTTACTGAAACACTTGGGTGCAGGGCCTAGAGAACAAGGCCTAGCCTGTACAGAGAATTTTTCATAGCCACACTACATGCATTTAGCACTTGGACCAGTTTACTGCGCGAGGCAAGCCTAACACAAAAGACAGCAAAATGATATTAATGTGTATTATACAAGACAAAATATCTTTTCCTTTAAAGAGTTCTCCAGAGGAAAACAAATAGATTTAATGACACTTCCTACTAGTCTGGGAAACAAAAAGGACCAAGAGCCTGAACATCACTAAGGAAAGCCGAGGGTGGCAGTAACAGAAACATCATTTCCACTATTTCTCCCTCTCAGCTAACCATGCTGACCTCCACACTTGCAAGGCTGTAAGCTGGTGGCGGCTCACCCTGAGGCAGAGCTGCAGTGCAGCACCTGAAGCTCACTGGGACACATTCAAGCTTGCTCCCAAATCCCGGCCCTGCTAAAAGGCCATTTTTCACATTTGGTGGCAGTGTTTCACAAGTCTCTCACCGTCCGCCTCCCAGCCCTGCCCTGCACCACCCTCCGCAGTAAGCCCAGGCACTGAGGACAGCAAATGGCATCAGGGAACTGATCCATCACAAGACAGGCACAGGCAAAAATGATGCTTTTTCAGCTGTTGGGCATACAAAACGTCTGTTACAAAGAGTCTGTGCTCGCCAAATGGGTTTTCCCTTTGGTTCAAAAGGTGAGAACCCTGTCCAAGGTGGAGACCTTCTGCAGGTCATTCCCTGCAGAATGCTGGCTACAAACAGCGCGGCAGCTGCACACAGCCTGCTCTTTCTCTTCGTGATACGTACAATCTGGGTAGCTGACTTTGAAGAAATAAGGGAAAAACTTGCCTAGCTGCAATCTGGCTTTTATTCCTTTATACCATGCACCGTACAATAATAGTCGTTCTCACTATCAACTTCCCTCAGCCAGGGCTTTAACCTTTGCAGATGCCAGTAAATCTTCCATTTCCATGTGAACTGCAGAAGCCAGCAATCTTACCGTAGTATGTTACACATTTCCTAATGTTAACCTATGCAGTTTTGAACACCAGCAGAAATTGTACGTGTGTATTTGAAGGAGGCTGCAGCCCATCGCCAGCTCTCCATTCAGCTGCAGGTAGCAGCTGTCCCTGTGAGGAGCTCTGCGCACACACTCACTCACCTGACACACAAAAGGCAATGGGTCAGAAATATCAGCTAAGCACCAGTTGCCTTGGTTCTCTCCTTTGCCTCTGTGCAGCCTGGTTTTTTTGCATAGCTGTAAAATTCAAGCAAGGGACGGAATTATTGAAACTTCAGGTGTCTCTATGAAACAAACCATTTAAAGACTTCTTACTATTTAGCATGATATCAATTCAGTAATGTTCCTTCAGCTCCTAGAGCTTATCTATGTCAGGGAAATGAGACAGATGACCCACAGCTTCCCAACACAAAATCCAAACTGTTTCAAAGCCTAGTGTTGCCATGATAAAATGCACATGATGTAGGTCGCTCTTTAGTAAGCAGGAAAGCCCCATAACCCTGGTTGCTTGAAGGAACCAGGCAATAATCAAGAGCTGTCAGAAGTACTGTCTCCTTGTTATTGCTCTTTGCTGTTTCTTGCAGGCACCTGGGTTTGCCTTTTATATGATACCTTCAGGTGTAGAGGCAGTCACAGACTAAAGACAGGCGTCTTTACTCTCCCTGGACATGAATACTTCCTAATAGTTTAAAAATTCTCAAATCCTAGGTAAACCTTAGTCCTTGGAGCATCCTTCTGTGCACTTATCTATGGCCTATCAGGTGACTAAAACCTGCTTCAAAGCAAGTACAACACTTCTCCATAACAACACACTCCTGCTGCTTTTAAAAGTGGATTATGTGAATTTGGGACCATGCTGGAGCCCATGTGATGAGCCCCCATGCCCAGGTGCAGGAAGATGCTGGGGCTGCAGTGGAGTGCACAGGGCTGTGGCAGCTCAGCTCCTTCCCTGTGCCAGGGACTGGAGCTGACCCGGTGTTGTGCTGTGGCTGTGGGCTTCACAGGCCCCACAGGCTAATCAGCTCTGGTATAACTGTGCATCAAGAAACAGAAAGTAACAAAAGCATATTAAAAAAATGAGGAAAAAAGCGGCATCTGCAACAATTCAAGTTCTCCTTAACGGTGGCCTCAGTTAACAGTCCCAGGATGCTCACATACAGATCTCCAGCACAGGAAAGCCTTCATTCTGTGTTTACTTCCCGGTTTGATGCACTGCTGTTCTTCCGAGAGAGAGAGCAGTTATTTTTATCTCATCCAGGAGAGCTATGGCTGAGGTACTGAACTACAGTACATGTGCTTATGTCAAAAAAGATAGCTTGTAAGCTTGCAAAGCAAGTTTAAAATGGCTGGGGATCCCTGAAATCACGCATTCAAACCCCAGCAAGGCTTCCTCAAGCCTTCAGCTTTCTAAGCAAAGTATATTGCAGAGAGTGTAGTTTAGGGCATGGGGTCTCCCCCTCACCGAGATGAAAGCAAGGAGAAAGGTGGGGGGGCTGCCAGCCGCTTCGGACAGAGCCACGTTGGACACGCGGTCTCCAACTAGGAGCAAAGTCAATTCCTTTTCTCCTGGGCAATTCAAATGGAAATGGAGAAATCATTAAAAGATGAAAGGGACGGGGGAGGGAGTAAATGCATGTTATTGCCAAACTCTATTTAGTGATAAAGAAAAAGGATGAGTAAATCTGAAGCTTTTATGCATCTTTAAAGCCAACGCTGGCATCCTCCAGACTCTCATAAGCCAACCTTGGTGTTTTAAACACAGTCATAATATACCTATACAGTACCCTTCTGTCACTTCATCTGGATCATTAATGTCATGATGAAGAAAAGAGTCTTGCTTCCTAGGTAATTACTGTATATCTATTAAAATGAATTAAGTCTCTGTTGAAAATGCTTGTTTGTTTCATATCCATCCTCTTCATGTTCATCTTTTCCTTCATTATATCTGGTAAAATGTCAAGCCTGCTATGTTGGGGAAACTAATAATTAAATAGCTTTACAGTAATTACTTCAATAACACACATTCTTGCCACCTAACAACACAATTTAAATCCACTAGATTAAAATTTACACTAACAGAAAAAGATGGGCATGTCCCTCAGAGTGTCTGTACTGGTCAGAAAGTCATTACACAGAGCAACAAGTCTCCTGCAGAATATTTTACAGAGTATTTTATTTGCTCATCTGTCTTTGTTGTCAGCGTGTTTCAAGGTATGACAGGCAAGTCAATACAGAAACACAGCAAGCAGCGGCTGTAAGGAAAAGAGCGTGCTTTACTCATATGGTACAAACAAACTGAAATAATTTGCAAATAATTTCAGTGTCGCTGACCTCCCTGCACCTGATCCAGTATTTACAGTAAATGTCTACAGAGACATACATATGTAATACAAATATAATTTTTAATATATAAAAAAATATGTTCAGATTTATTTATAAGCATACATTCACTGCTTTGATAACACGAATAATCAGATACATAAGATACTAGGCATTTTTTTATTTCAGGAGGTTTTTTTAAAAGGAATTGAATACTCCTTATTCCATTATTTATCTGAGAATTAATATTTTGGCATATTCTAACTGAAGAAAACCAATGTGTGCAAACAGGTGTAGCTGTGGACATGTTGGCATGTTCACCCTGGATTATACCAAACGCTTAAACTGCAATAGGTCAATCCACCATTATCAATCCCAGCCTAACAGAGGAGATCAATGGCAAATTTTTAATACCATGGGCTCATGGACACAAGACAAAACAGAGTTGCACAGCTAAAATAAGGAAGCCTATCCTCTCCTGCCCACCCTGGCTGCTTCCCTACTCCTGAGTCACCTCCACCCTAACACAGCCTTATGGTAAAATTGATGTGGGATTGGAAAGGCTAATTTTAATCTCTGTCATTGCCATTTTCTGTTTCCCTGGGGCTGGAGTGAGGAGAAGGGCAGACAGGAGCCAGAAGTGTCAAACTGCTGCTTTCCGGGGTGGTGGAGACAGAAATTACGATCTGGCAATCCAAAACCTGAGGTAACTTGGAGTCTTGCTGAAGGATCAGCTACAGACATTGTGTTTTCCCTTAGGCCAAATTCTCTATCCAAGCAGTAACTTTAATGGCTTAATCATATCTGCTGAGATACAACCATTTTCAGATTCTCATTTTAGAAAAAAAAATTGTCCTGGTTTTGGTTAAAACAGAACCAATTCTCTGTTAGTGAATCTTCCTTACAGCTAAGTTCTCCTACATCACTGCATTTTTCTGAAGCTGACTGCATATTTTACAGACAGTGTCCACTCCAAAGCTGCTACCACCTAATGTTTATCATTATACTGAGCTAATGGTAGGAAAGGAATGCAGAAAAAGGCCCCTGGTTATAATTATCACTATAGCAGCCAAGGTCACCGACAGACCTCTTAGGTCCCGTAAGTGAGGCGTCAGAAAGAGTGGCACTTGCAGGGAGGGGCAGACATTACAGGTGACCCGATACTGACCAACGCAGTACTCCATGCCATGCATGTCATCATACTCAATTTAAAGCTGTGGGATCACGAGGATCTCGCTCTTTTCAGGCATGGCCAGCTGCTGAAGAGGACCCTGCTAGTTGTCGTGCCTGTGATCCTGATCCAGATCCTGATCCGCACATTCCTGAGTCCAGTTCCTGTCTGCTGCTGAGGCCAGTCCGGGACCTCCTGGTGCTGCCCGGCAGCCGCTGTCAGGACACCAGCCCCCCAGGCACTCAACTGTGGGAAACTCATTGTCGGTTTTGTATAGTTTGTATTATTCCTCTTATTATTAGCAAAACTTTTATATTCAATTTGTGTCTCCCTTTTCCTCCTTTTTCCCTTCCATTGGTGGGAGGGTGGGGGTTAATAGAGAGCATCTGCCACTCAGTTTATTGCCACCCTGCTCGAAACGGTGACATCAATATTTTGGCCTTGCCTACCTCAGGGAAAACACTTCTTGTTTCTGCAAGAGAAAAAAATAAATAATCCGAAACCCTGACTGAAGTCTTGTCATAGGCAAAGGTCCTGCAATCACTTAAAAAAAAAAATCTGACAAGAGTATACTATATTCAAACCTACTCTCATTTTAACTACCACTTCTTCATAGTTTGTAACAGGTATCTGTGCCCCGTATGTGGCGTTAACTGGCAACCCCAAATTTCCCAGTTGCACTGCAGTACATATTAGCATTATCTTGATTTTAATATTATCATATATATGGAATAATTTTATTTATTCAACATTGTTACCCAGGCTTGAGCACTGAGCACAGATGTATTCTGGGGTGACTTCAAGCTCTCTATTCAGTGCAATGCTGCTCACAGGGAAGATTTGCAACGTGCTTCTACAACGAATTTGAGATCTGGGCCCACAGAGTTATTCAGGCTTTTCTCTCATTTATGGAAAAGATTAGATTCTGTCATTTTTTAGTTCATCTAAGCCATTGATATTCAAATTTTGCTGAGAAGTTTACAAAATCATCAACCAACATTTCACAAAATATCACAGTATTCTTCCTTACTAAAAAAGCCTTGCTCAAGCCTTAGGTAGAGGAAATGGATGTACTAGACCAGTGCTGCCTAAAGATCAAAGCCTTCAACCCATGCACCCTTTGGGGAGACAACCACAATTCCTTCTAGTCTTATTGACTGAAACTTCCACCAGCAATGACTGAGTTAAATTTTAAGGCCACTGATTCATGCAACATATAGAAGATTATTTTAGATGTTGACATGCAAAAATCTTTAGGTGAGATTGAGCGGGACATAGAGGGAGCAGGCAGAGTTGCTATCTTGTCTCTACCACCAGCCTCGTTATCCCAGACGTTTCTGATTTCACTCCATGCAGGACCACTGCTCAAACTTAAAAAGTCTGTTTTGGCAGCGGGGAAGCAATTCCCTAGAAGAGTCTGAGAGTCAGCTCTGCTGTCAGTGAACCTGAAGCATTGGGGTGACTGATCCTTGAGATGAGGGCGTTTTCAGATGCTAAGTGTACTTTCAATATCACACAGGTCAGGAAAGGCTAAGAGGTGTGGAAGAAACCAGAGAGGGAGTAAAGTGTAATCACAGGGAGAAAGAGGGGAAGAAGAAGCAAGAAGATCAGAGATATCTACTGTGAAAAGGGCTGCATTATCTACTGATGCTTAACACAGCTATCACACAGAGCACTACTCCGGTCTTTTTTATAATGTGTATCTTTTTTTCTCTCTATGCTCCAATTTATATTTAACAAGACCTTTCATTCACCCTCTCTGCACCCAAATAATAAAGACTAAAAAGTCAGAAAGAAAGCCTCACTGTGACTCAAATAAGCTAACACTTACATACTTTTGATGTTAGGGTAAAGAGACCAACAAAATCATAGTGTCTTGACCTACATGGGAAGCACTGCTATTATGCTGAGGCAGCATAGGGAAAAAGATAAAATGCTTTCCCCTTAAACAGCTATGAAATAGTGCAGACTTTGCTGTGCGCTAAGTATACAGCTACTGCTGCTCTGGCAAATGCTGGCATGTTTTTTTCCCCACACATTGCTTCATGAGCTAAGAAATCCAGGAAAACACTTGAAATGAAGCTGAAGTTGAATTTTTTCTGCCTTTTGAATTTCATTGCCTGATAGATGTTTGACATCTCCCTTGACTGCATCTGTGTTCATCTAATCCATTACTCTCACACAGATCTTAAATTGTACATTAATTAAGAGGATATAGCAGCAGCTTCTGAACTGATGCCCTGTTTGTATTACAACTGGGAAATGCGATTGTATTAGCCTTCAAAAAATATAAATAGTGTGTGAGATTTGTGAGTTGTGAATTATCCATGGATACTAAATTAACAACAGATAACCGAAGTGTACCCTTTTCATCATATTCATCCAAAATAGGAAAAAAAAGGTGCCAAACTGCCATTAGCTGTATGATTTTCAAAACAAAAACATACTTTCTGGATGTCTGATACTTGTGTCACATCACACTACAAACTATCTGTCATTTTGGGCCATGCTCTCCCCAGACTGCAATCCCCTCTGCCCTCTCCAGATAAAGCGGCCCTCTCTGCACGTACACACTTATTCTCAACAGAATGATCATTACTTAGGAGGGTGAGATTAGCTTGTTGAATGCTGTTCTAGCCAAAATAACAGAAGTAGTTGTGGACAAGCATCTATGGTAGTACAGAGGTGATAGTAAACACTGCCATACCTTTATATGCATGGGCAGGACAGAACTGACAGGTTTTTTCCCTTGCAGGATTATTAAGGCTCCTGGAATCATTATTTAGCCAACTTAAGAAGAGTTTACTCATTCACTGAAGACCTATTTAATATTTATGGAAGTAATGGACAAAAACAACAATTGCATCTCATTAGCTCGTCAGATAATGTTTATTCCAGAGCTGAGAATAACCATATGTTACTGCCCTGTAAATGAGCGATGCAAACCTGAAGCACTAGTGTAAATTCTGTGGCTATTTAACTGAGCTGGTTTCCAAATGTTGCCTTGGGGAGCCTTCCTGACACACGGCCGACAGGCCCACATCCTCAACTTTAGTTCGATGGGCTGGAGCATGGCATCAAGGCAAGTGGCAGGAACCTGGCTCAGCCCTCCCCATAATATGGTGTAGTTGGGCTGCTACTTAAAGTAAGACTCTCCTGAGCACCTCCCTGTGCTGGTGTCTGCTCTCGCACATGTACGTAAAACATGAGTCAGTCGTGTCAATCCATGTCCCAGCTTTGTACTCAAATCTCAACTGCTCTCATTGAGCACTAGAGACTACAGCACAGCTCCTTGCTTTGGCTGAAAAGAAAATTTTCTAGCTCTTTTTTGAGATACTGTGAAAGTTATACCAAAAATGAATAGGCCTAGAAATATGAGCCTATTAGTCAATGTTAAACTTCTTACAAAAAAAAAAAAAAAAGAAGAGCACAATTTTTCCACATTTTCTCTGCATTTATTTAGGGTGTGCATTTTCCAAGCACCACAACAAATACTAAATATAAATCATAATTAAATCTTGTGATGGTCCTGTAAGACATAACAAATACCTAACATGGCATCCTCTCAGTTTTTATATTGGTAAAGAATATGTTCATTTTTTAACTACACTGTGTCATTATTTTAGATGTAAAAGAAGAAAAGAACTACTCGTGCTCACAAAAGCACACCAGATCTATACACTTTCAGTCCCTGAGCTGGTGGTTATGGCAGGTTCCCAATAAAGGGGATTTGTGGGGTGATAGCCTCCCTAGCCATAATGTAGAGCTATAAAGACCTATGAAAGAAATTCTTTGTTCAAGCCAGTTCTTAAAAGTAACTATTACAGAAAATGCAGTCTTGCTTTTTATATTATTAAGTGGTACCTTTGAGTAGTGGGATAGAGCTGTAATTTTTTCTAATTAAAACATCATTATTACACTATGTGTACTGTTTAAAGGAGCATAAAAATTTCAAGATTTCTGAAGAGAATTCCTTATTCTTTCTGCCCACTTACTGACTGCAGACCATGCATACCTTTTACGTTGCCAGTGAACACCTAGGATTCATCCAGTCTGAGTGAGCAGCAAGCTCACACTGACTGTCTAATTTTTATAGTTTGATGAATATTTGGGTAATAGAGTTTGTCTGAAGCCAAATTAGAAATAAAATAAATGATAATATTACATGTACTAATTTTCTGTGGCTGATAGCTTAATAATAAGGACTCGTTTTAATGCTATGCCAACTCCGTAATCCCACAAAATTGAATTGAAATGCATACCTCCTCTACTACATTTAGTTAGCAAGTTGCTGATATTGTTCGTCTGTTCCAGTATTTTTCCAAAATCCTCTGCTTGAAACAGGGCATTATTTTATGATTGAAAAATCATCAAAAATAAAAGGAGCAGCTGTTAACCTCAGCAATCAGAGACCAGATGTAACTATAAATGCATAAAGTACTCATTTTTTTAAATTTAGTTTTTTGATTTCTCTCCATTTGTTGAAAGCCAAGTTTGGATACACCAAGATGTTGCCAATTAATCTAACACACACAGCAGAATGGTCACTTAGCTCTAAGCAAATTGTTCATGTTACACATTATATCCCCATTCATATTTACCATACAGCTTTACATTTGGACATAGGCAATAACCTCCTTTGTAGCATTAACTGCTCTGATATTTGTAAATCCAGACGAAACAGGATGGACTGCAGTGGGAATCCACTGAACCTTCAAAACACCACCAGGCTTCACACTTTGCTCAATGGTTTTGTCAAATATCTGCCATTACATGTTACTTCTAAATGTCGATTACTGAAGAAGGTTTATCCAGTGTCAGAGTCACGGGCACATTAAGTCATTCAAAAATAACTACTTCCCTCTCATTTTAAACAGTGTTAAAAGAAGTGTTGAGGAGAAACTAAAATAGCATGTGGAAAATTAGTCTGTGAAAGAGGAGGGGGGAGGCAGATCTGCCAGGGCGGCAGCTCTGAGGAGGGGGCTGACCTTGCTCCACATAAATGGGTGAATCCTCCATGGGTAAATGTAAGCTGGTAGAGGAGAAAACAGGTGAGATGAACTGGTATCACATTAAAATTGAATGAAGAAGGTGGCTATAAACATGAGGCTGGAGAGCAAGGCTTGTACTGAATCTGGGTACAAAGACCATGAAGAGACTTGTCTTGAGCAGGCAGCAGGAAAACCAGTAGGGCAGGGATAATTAGGGGACAAGAAAAATGTCCAGGTTAGCAGACCGGGAAGTTTCTCCTGCAGGGTGCCTAGAGGACAAGTCACTTCAGCATCTCACCATGCTTGTCTACCAGCAAGTATTCTTCAAACACTTTACGGTGCGTCTCTAGTGCAGCGTCATGTCAAGGCTAGCGCTGACTTCTGCCACCAGCTCCTTTCTTAGTGAAGTACAGAGGGCTCTGATGAGTAAGAAAAGTCATCAAGTGGATGCCTCATCACAGTTTCTTCTTTTTAAAGCCTAGGTGGCTGCATTTAAAGACGTACACAAAAGAACACCAAAAAGGTGTTACCTAAAAAGTTGGGAAATGTATGAAATGGACAGCCCATATAACCTTCCTTCAGCTGCTTTCTGCATATGCAGATGTCGTGGCAATCTAGAGCATGAATGACACAAGACAGCTGGAGAAATGCTGTTAACATCGGCATTTCTTAATTTTTGACTGCTTTGCAACCATAATAAAGCTTTTAAACGCTAAGTGACATTTTTATGTTCTGTAGTAGGGGGCTTCTAAATGCTTTAGAATATCACATGGCATGTGCAATATCACATTCGTTTTACCTGCTCTCTGAGGCTTGGTATTGAAATTGAAGCCTTTTGAGATCTTCAGCCTTTTTGTTCAATGTATGTAATCTTTTCTAATATGAACTTACATGTGGGTTTTGTAGCATAAAATTCCTTCAGGCACTCACTAATGCTTTTTCCTCCTGGACTGAATTGTTGGAATGAGCTGCTTTGACAGCTGTCGCAACGGCATAGAACACTTATTCTATCTGCCTCTTCCTTCACCACCAGTGGGCAATATTATTTCATAAACAGTCTACTTCCTGGCTGATGTTGCCCACAGAAAAAAAAAGCCAGAGAGCCAAAAGGCAGTCTTTTCTAAACGCACATGTTAAGCATCCCATAAGGTCTAAACACATGTACAGTGTCACATAAAAATAAATGGGAATATTTTTACATTATAAATTAAGTAGCTGGTAGAAGCAGAAGAAAAACAGTAGCAGACCAGTTATGACATCTTTCTAGTGATGCACACATTTTTTCCAGACTCAAGGCAAAAATATCCCCTTACTGACACTCTTGTAATGGGCACACATGTCCGTGGCCTCACAGAAATTGTGGTTTAACCAAGTGAGATGGTCTACTGTCACCTTAGCTGTGGTGAGGCCCTCAGAGGCTTTGACCATGAATGCAATCAGGGAGTATTTATATTTCAGGTTGGACACATTCTTGAATACAAAAAGTAGTTTTATGCCAAGTCAACGCTTGTCCAAAACTAACCACTTCATACATATGCTCCACTTTTTGCGAAAAAGATTCTCTTCTGAGGGCAGAAAGCATCAACCCAAACCAGCCATGGAGCATTCACCACTCCATTGCCTTAGGGGAGGGGATGCTCATCATCTCCTGCTCTCATTCTTTGTGCTCTGGACTCCCAAACCAGACTACAGCAGCTCTGGCACTTCAGAGTATTCCTTTTTTTTCAAGCACATTATGAAAATCATGGCGACATGGCATAAAGGGGCATCTGAAGGAAACTTTTTGATGAAGAGCATCAGTGTCTTTCCCGATACAAAGCCCTTCTCCCTGAGATGCTGCCTTTTTCCCTAGAGAAAAAGAACAAAAAAAGAAGACATACAAAACCAAACAATATATATTTTCTCAGTAACTTTTACAGATGGATCTTTAACCAGATCATCTGAAATGGTAAATTACAACTGAACCTTGAAAATGTTTTTCCTTTATGATAATATACCTATCTTCACATGCTTGTTCATGAATGTAGTATCTACCTGCCTACAACTGCACAGAAGCAACTTTAAAAGCCAGTTATATCTTGATCCTGCTTTACTCAAATGACTGCTGCAATCAAAAGGAAAGCCAGAAGTAGATGAAAACCTAGTTTCAGTAATGCAATAATGATAATACTATATACATATAAACAATTTCCTGCCTCACTCTTAATTTTATTTTCTCTCCCTTACATACATTTAGAAGGATAATGATATAATTTGTTATTCTGTCTAGTCCTTGTTGAGCATGCAGGCTAGCAGAAAGACAAATGACATTGTTGGCATTTAGACAGAAAGGCAGATACTGTAGGACATAATTTGGGTATAACAAATTATTAGGCAGGTACATACTTGTAATTGGTACTTAGTTCTGCAAGATTATTACAAATGTGGCTGCATTTGTAATGGGTCCACAATATGCTTCCAAGCTATTACTCAATAGAGTAAATGTTACTCAGACAAGTTCAACAGAATTTAAGGTAAACTTCCATGATAAAAGCTTGCAGAAGCCAGTGCTGTGTGAGTTGGGATTGATCAATATGTTCAGTGTCATTTGGGCGGGGGGTGTGTTCACTTTGGTTCTTGTGTTTGTTTGTTTTGGGTTTTTTTTGGTTTTATTCTGTTATTTCAAATTAAATTTATCTATAGTTTTAATTGCAGAAAAACATTAAAACAGCGTGCTTTCAAATAAATCCTAATAACTTACAAATGTAAATGTGTCAGCTAGGCTTGGACATGCAATTAGATAGCTAATTATTATAAAAAAAGACAATTGCAGATTGTAATACATGCTGTCAGGTCCTACATTTACAAAATATAATATCATATTTGAGTGGCTTGAGAAGAAGCCTTTGCTATTTTTCACGGGATATAAATGATGGATGGAGTCACTGGGTGATCGATAAGGGCCTGCCACAGTGGGAGGTGGTGGTGTGTCACCTTGCACTTTCCCAGGAGCCAGGCGGGAGCTCACAGCAGAAACGGCAGGACTAGGGTCCTGGTTAGGAACATTACTGAGCTGTGGCCTTCTCCAGGGTGCTGTCAGCTGCACCCAGGCTCTGCTGTGAGCAATGCAAGGACTGTAAGAACTAGGCAACATTTCGCAAGTTCCATGATTTCAATATTCTCTTTGCCTGGGGATTTTTAAAGAAGAGTTCCACTGAACTTAAAATATTTTTACAATTCCACTTGTCCACAAAGAAATTTCTCCACAAAGTCTTTCCTGTACAACAGTCCTATTCAGACCACAGGCCTACCCGTAATCCTTTGAAGGCCTCACGTCTCTTCTTACAGGCATGGGGCCCGACCCAGCAATGCCATTCCAACACCGGCTGCAACAGAGCTGGGAGAAAGGGAAACCAAAGCTATCCAGAGTAAATTTCCATTCCTAGACTGCTAAAGGAGCACAGAGTTGACACAAATGTAATAAAGAAGAAACCTTTTCTGCATCAGCCACCAGTCAGCAGAATATGATTAGACTGAGATCATGATAAAAACAGATTTTCCCAAAAAAAAGATACTGCAGAAGCAATAATTTGCTAATCATACACCTCAGGAGCTGCTTACTTGCTGATGCAAGAGAGATCTTAATCCTCCTCGAAAAATCACTGGAGATAAATAAAAAGCTGTGTTTATTTTATATGTTATTTTTAAGCATAAAATAAAATGTTGATAAAGTCTCCACGTTTCCAGATGCTTTTGAAACTTTATATGTTATGGCTCTGATACCGATTAAGAGCATGCTTCAAGAATCCATCTGATACAAGTTGTCTTTCTGTGCCAGGATTTTGCCATGTAGTATTTCCAGCTGCATTCTTTTTGAAATGTTATTACCGCTTACAGAAATGTAAAACAATTCTGTCATTTACTTTTTTTCACCATACCAGACACATAAAAAGTACATAAACACTAAAGTATTTTAAAGCATTACTAATTCGCTTTGCCTACAAGAAGCTAAAACAGTTTTCCAGATTGGCCCATGAATACAGCACTGATACAAAATGCAGATGGTAGTGCTATTTGGTGTGCATCCACACCAGCCTACTTCCCTGTCGGACCCCTCCTTTCACTGAGTATTTTGTAGCCTGTGGCACTGGCATGAGATTGCTTCAACTGATTCATTCAGCTCATTCCTAGAGTTACACATTAGAAATGGCAAAAATGGTAAAAAGCATGAGCAGGGACAGAAGCAGGAGAAGACACAAGACAGACAAGCTTTGGTATAAGAATAAGTTTAGCACAGCAATCTCAGCAGAGGCAACTGTGGCAAGATGGGATTTGTCATTAATCCTTTCGGATCCCGCATGGCCAGTGTGAATGTGTTCAGGAGAGAGAAAAGCTAACATCACCTGCATGATGTTGTTGGCACTCAGTGTACCTGACGCTGTTTCTGCCCTCTGGGATTTTTTTAAAAGCACCCTCAAGGATTTCTCTGTGTACAAACCTCTCACAACTCACCTGCCATTTTTAAGGCTGTGCTTTGAAGCAGCTACTCAAAATAAATAAAATCCTACTGTGTGAGTAGCCCTGTTATAAGTGAGGAGACCACACATAAGATGAAATAGATCATTGTGATTAAAGGACTGTAGCACCTTTTTCTTGATCAGTAATTCACAGCCCCTTTTCTTCTCAGGTATACAGTACAACAGCTACTCTAACTACAGCATGAGATACTTTTCCTCTCAACAGCTCCTTTACTTCTGGCTCCCCTTTTTCTCTCACTCACACACTTCCATATTATTTCTGTTTCCACAAAGCTCAGCTTGGCTACTAGACTAAATTCTGTTCATTTTCCAGTATTCTGCGGTGTCATATGATTTCTTGTTTTTCAAGATAGGAACAAAATCAAGTCACACCAATTACAGCCACCACAAACACAGAGGAAAACACTTACAGTCAGGAGCCACGGGGAAAAAAACCCTCGAGATGCTTAAAACACTATACAGACAGGACATATACACTGTGTCCTATCCCTGCCGAAATCTTTGATTGTTTAGGCAGCTGTCTATGTCAAAATCCATTTCAATAATATCCTAACTGGCTCAGCAGCCTCCTCTCATTTAGTAGATTCAGTCACTTCTTTCTGATGGAAGGCAGAAATCACAAGTAAAAGATGCCATTTATGGTACATTTCTCCCATGACTGTAACGTTTTACCACTTACAATCTTTTGGGCAAGATTCCATACCTTGCTCAACGTCTCATGAAAACGGACAACAAACATGAGGCAGCAGCAGCTTTGTCATGTCTTTACTGAACTCATTAATCAATATTTGTACCATTAGTAAACCAAAAACCAGGCAGTACAGCAAAGGTCCAGAATGGTGCCTGCAGTCTTGGGGCATTTTTTACCCCAATGTAAATAATTTGCCTGTATTTCGTACTGCTAGAAGTAACATCTATTATTGAATTATTCAAAATACTTCAGCATAATTCATATTTTATGAGCCCAGAGTAAAACCAGGTTAATTTGTTTGTTCCAGATTATGAGTCTAATCCAGGAACTCCAAGTAGTCAGGTCAGATTCATTCCTTTCTCAGAAAAACCCATCACACTGGAAGGTCTTGATCCTATACAGTTGAAAAGTGGGGGAGAACTGTGACAAAACAAATGAGAACACTTCCAAACAATAAAACCGATTCAATCTTTGTTGCAGTAGGAAAGAAATATATGTAATAAAAAGTAATTTAAAATGTTTCACATATCTCTTTTCCTAAAAAAAAACCCCAAAACAACAAACCACCAACAACCACAAAACAAAAAAAACCGAACAAATACGTAAAAAATATTTGGAAAACATCAATTTATAACAGAAAGCATTCATTTTCAGAATGCGTTGGGGCTATGCGTATTTCTGGTTGGATAAGTAGATTATTGGAACTAATTTTCTTTCCCTGCACATTCTGTATGCTAAATTGAGGAAGAGGGAGATCTGGTGGGTTTTTGCAGTAAGAAGCATTCGTTCAAGGAACACCCTCTGATGTGTTTATGGCAACATCAGCTAAAGACTATTCATCACATCAAGTGAAGATCGTTGCAACTTGTTCCCCAGGTCTGCTGAAAACAGCAACAACAAAGCCCTTAGGAAGAGTCTGAAAATCGTGCAAGTATACCCCCTCTGGAAAGCCCTGAACGATGTAGTCTTCCCAGATGGTCTCCTCATTTCTCATGGGAGAAGGCCCATGTTGTCAGAGTGTTGAGCACCTACAATTCAGTCAATAAATGTTCTGCTGTAGGCTTAAAACAGAGAACAGATTTTGTAAAACTATTTAAACCCCATAATACTCACTTTGCAAAGACTGCTTTTCTTGTTACCATGTTATATCTTCAATTTCCATAACAAAAATGCATACAAGACATAAAGGGCACAATGGATTTAGGCCACATCTTCCAAGAACACTACCCAGCAATAAAACGCAGAGCTGGATATAGCTTATTCAGTGAGTGTGTGCACAGTGGTTTGAGTTGGCTGCCTTCGTCCTCCTCTTTCCAACTTTACCTCAGCTCTGCTTTGCCCTTTTTGCAACTAATTTCTCTCTTGACTATTACATTGCCTATGTCCTTTGCACTAGCTTGTAGGAGACAAAAAGGGGTGTTGTAAAGGAATCGTCTTCAACTTTTTCTTTCAAGAAAGATATGAGAACTCCCTACTCACTGTGCATAAAGACTGTGAGTAATTATTCTGTGAGGGACTGGGAAGATATTGAAAACTCACAAGAAAACATCGGATTCCTGTTACTGCTGTGAACATTATTCAAGCTCAGATTTAGATAAGTAATGAAACTAGATATAGCAATTCTGGTCATCAATTTTTCTACTCACACCTAAGGCAAAACCCACTGGACAGTCAATCCTCAGTATCCCCAACTCTTAGCCTGACTCTTTCAATGACTAGTTCTATTTGTTTACATCATCAAGATTCTCAGGGAACATTATTTACTACTATTTACCAAATGCATCTGAATTCCTATCATCTTCATAGATCAGGTAAATCAAATAATAGGTAATCAAAACTCATCAAAGGGTAATGGTCATGAAAGGACAGTAATTTCTGAACAGAATCTTCCAGCATCATTTATATTATTAATCGACATAAATGAAAACAGGACTGCATGCTTGAGATACAGCCACTCTTTCAGAAGCGAAACAAAACGAGAATCTTCTCATCTTTACATTTTGGTGATGACAGATGACAAAGGACATATGTCCAGTGATAGCCAGCCACACACCCTGTATTTGCTGTAAGCGAATAATTGACCTGCAGATGTGACAGAATAAGATCAGTAAGTGCACCTGTAGGGATTCTGTAATTTACCCTGCTGCGAGACAGGAAGTACAGGGCAACTGGTTATTCACAGAGGCTATGATTACCCAGCATGAAAAGGAATTTAATGACCTTGCAATGTCCCCTCTTTGATAGCCACTTGCTCTGTGTGATCAAAAGTGTGAGGCTGCATACCAGACCACAGAGTTAATAAACAGTTTCTCCAGGAAATTTGAGAACCATAAGACTACAGATTTCTACAAATACAGTTGACCTTTATATAACACTTAATTCCCAGGTGGTATCCAAAAATGATGGACCCATCTGTAAAGTCATTCTTTCATCAAATTAAATGTTTGACAGCATCCAGCGGATCTAACTTTCATCTAAGCAGAGATATAGTAACTTGCCCTGTGCTCAACAGTCTGAAATTTGAAGGTGAACACACTGAATAATTATCTCTTTTCTTAAACCATTGCCATTTTTAAGATAAAACTTCAGCTATCTAGTGGGGAATATGCCTATAAAGCAAGGATGAAAAACCCACAGAACTGATTAGATGCTTTACTTGAGATCAAAAGATAGGCAGGTGTCAAGATTCATCTTTGATAATACACCATCCATCAGCTTTGAGTCTCTTCCTAAAGTTTACATTTTTCTCTCCACTGCTATGGTAATGACATTGTGCACAATACATCATGCTACACTTTATATTCTCCTACAAAAGTGATTATCATTTAATTTTCTTGTTTCTAAGTCTGTATCCAAGCTTAACTTAAGCTTTGCATTTTTGATAAAGTAAATCATGAAAAAAGTACACAATTTGCAAAAATGCATTCTTCCCTATTTTACACTCCCCATTGACTACTACCAAAAGGCAGTGCATACCCCATTAAGAAATGTTATTCTTTTGTATACCAACTTTAAACCTAATGGTTTGTTCTTTCAGAATAAGATTACCTCATTAGCATGGTGGAATGAGTTTGGGTAAATGAATGGTACCTATATTGTCAGTAAAGCTGAAATACTATTACACATGTACTTCTCTAAGGAGATTGAAGTAAGATTTAAATCAATTCACAGCACATTTTTTATGATATAAAAAGGGGAAGGAAAACTGGTACATCTGGTGTGAGCTGACTTTCCCTTGGGACACAAAACTATTGATCTCATTTTCTCCCTGCATCTGTTAGATGTCATGGTAAGTGCAACTAAATATATGGTATGCTGTAATTCTCACTAGTCATGCTTTCCTGAAGCAGAAAGCATCTTTCCAAAGGCTAATATTTGTCCTTTATAATATCTGTCCCCATTGTCAGGTAATAACAGCTGGACTTCACTAATCAGGAGGAAAACTCACTTTATAATCTCTTCTGAACTCAGACCTCTGATGTTTCACTAATGAAGATATGACAAACTCCTCTCCTATTCACCATCTGATTTCTTTATCCCCTATAGGGCACTGATGTGCTCTACACTCAAATTCATAGGTGCTAAGTGAAAAAGCTCTAATTAAACCATTTAGTACATACATAACATCACAACACAGCATTTTAAATAAACTAAGTTTTTTAACACAGAGAAAAAGCTGCTGTTAATATGGAGGAAGAATACCTACATTCACTTGCATTTCATATGATGCCTTACCATAGTTTAAAAATAGACTTGGAATCACAAGTCCAAAGGATTTTAAATGCAGACTTTGTTTCACTAACCAATTCAATGACGTGTGCATCATACATATAATACTCGGTCTTTTATCTGTATTCCAAACAAAGATCATGCCCTACAAAACTTCTTCATTATTAGCCAACAACACTCACACTGAGCTTTCTATCTTTTGCACACAGATGAAAGATTGAGACCTGTGCTACGTACCCATGGCATTCAGAGACCATAACCTCCTTTTAATTATGCAAAACCCCATACACTTCTTATTTGGTAGCCATCCAGTCCTGAATGGACTGAAAATCAACCTATATCTTTCCCATATCATTCACTTCTTCATCAACGAATAAGCCTTTTATTGAAATTTCTGATTTTTTTTTTTTCTGGTACAATTTTGAAGTCATTCACATAACTCTGTAGAAAATCAAGTCAACATGAGGAAGCTTTAAAAGGATCCGAATTTGACCAATTTCTGCAAGAGCTGTTAGTCATTTTGAAGAACCAGAGATTAGAAAATTCTGACTGCTTGTTTTCAAATTAAAAAATACAAAAGTTTTTCTGTCTATGTAACAGACATATCACTTGCATGAGGGTTTTAGCAAAATCTTCATTGAATTTTGACTGCTGTAATTACAAAGCAATGGCTTTTATATGTGACTTGCTTCAGATTCATGACTAAAAATATTCGAACACTTCCCCCGCAAGCCTCCAGCCTTGAAAACTTCTTTACAGAAGCCCTATAATTTGGTGCCACAGTGCTACAAAGCTGAGAAGCAAATTCCACACCACTAAACCAAATCACCCCACCTATGACTCTCAGCAGGAACACCTCATTCTGTGTTTCTATGAGCGCTGGAACAAAGGTGGAAAAGACTGCCCACATAGGTAGCATAAGGAATCTTGCAAAATACACTGACCTGCTCTAGGGTAACCTCGGAGTAAAACACCATAATTATCTTTTAGCAAGAGCGGTTACTCACAACAGCTTTGTTCAACTTCAGGATGAACTTTCAGAGAGATTTACCTACAGAGAAAATCTGAAGGTTGAAAGAAGCCAGTCCGCAACATAAAAATCCCATTTTCCAACCATGCTGATGCACCCTTCCTTCATGTTGTAATAGGACCTCAGACAGATTTAATAAATCTCAGACAGATTTCTGAATGAGTGCTCATGAAGCAGAGCATCACACAGCAGGAATAAAACTCTGACAATCAGTGATCTGTATTGTAAAAACTGTCAAATATTGAAGGTTTTTACTAAATCTTCAGCCTAAATCACTTTATTAGTCAAAGCTACAAAGATTAATATGGCCTTAGAGTCCTAGAGTCAGCTTAATTTGGTACTGCCATCTGTACAGGCTAGTTAAATGTTTTTGTGTAGTATTTTTCCTACCCCTCTCAAATGCTCAGACCATTATGGGAACCTGAGCAGGATTACTACTTCAATCAATCTAAACTGCAGAAGGCCTTTGCGTTTCTTTCAGCGGCCATTAAAATCAGAATTCATCATTTGAGAAAACATCTCCATCACCCCAATTAGGGCTTGCCCCATTTCCCATTCTTTTGGGGATAAAGACAAAAAAGAAGTGGGGTAAAATTACTCCTTCTGGAGAGTGTTTGTTAGTAAACAATTTCGGTGCAGGGGCAGCTGATTTTATCCATCTGACCAGCACAATGCAATGACTGTACTTTTAATATACATGCTGTAACTGATTTTCTTATATAAAGAGCCATCTTTCCTTCTGCTCTGCTTTTGCAGGGAAAAGGTTTGAGAACTTGGCAACACTTGGAGCACACATTGGAACAACTTCTTGGCAGTTACATAGGTTTTGAGATCCAGTTTGAACATGATGAAGGAGTAGTCCCTGACCCAGGAAAGCATTTAAATGTATGTTTTTCTTCACGGCAGTAATCCCGGTAGTTCATTTTTAGTGTCCTAACACTTTACTACTAAAAGCCATCTAGATCTGAGGATGCAAAAATAGAGAAGGTGCCTTCACGAATCTGGGTTTTGCTTTGCAAAGGTTTGGGGAGTTTTTCCCTTTGCTGATTTCACAGCTCGGAAGAAGTAGAGGAACAACTTTGCCTCTTGACTGAAGATGATGACTGTTAACTTTGCAAATAGAAACAATTTTGTCTTTGCTGCTCATAAGTACTTTTTGAAAGACTGGAAAATGTTGATTTGGTATAAAATATTAATGTTTCATTTTCAATCACCAACTTGAGCTTTTGACAGGAGAGCGAAAGGGTAGACTAGCAGCCCCAAAAGCTATCTGCGTGATAAACAAGTGGGAAACTCCTCAGAACAGCTGACTTTCTGTTTAAGTGGGAAGACAGGCTTGACTGTAAACTCTGGGAATTCTGATCAAAGCAGCTCACCCGCCTTTGCAAAACAGACCATCTGATCTCCATTTTAATATCAACAATAGATGAACTGATGAACTAGCTACAAGTCTGACATAATGAAGGCAAAAAGCTTTCAGCCTACAATAAACTTACCTTGAGGCTACAAGAATGTAATCTCTGAATGTTTTTTAGCACTACTTGATCTGTCTCACCCAATTAATACTAATACACCACCCAGATAATACAACGACTTCAAGGATTTGTTTCCCATCATCATGATGGTAATGAAGCATTCAGCACAACATACGAGTCATAAGGTGGATTTGTTCTGTTTTAAAAAATATATTCTGTGAAGTAAAATTCCAATGGTATGCTGCAATATATTTTGATTATGTGGAAGTTTATAAAACTTTATCCAGCATCCTGTGGCTCAAAACTTCTCAAAATTGTTCTTTAAAAATCTTAAAAATTCACCTGCCATTCACTCTCAGTGTGTTTTCTTTTTTAGGAAGCTTAGTTCTAGATACACATGCACGCACATAAGTATGTATACATAAAGAGATATACCTATAAACAGATATTCAAAAGCACGGTTATAATTCCCAGTATTTCCATCAGCACTATCACAAGTCAAACATTCTGAACAGTTTCATTCTTGAAAGAAAAAGATCCATATTTCTTCTGTATGACAGAATGGGAGATCTTCAAATTTCTTCCAGAAACATGCATGAACTAGTATTCCTAGCTACATAAGCACGAAGATTCATTTACCTTGACGAAAACCAGGGTAACGGAATCTCGGCGGAGTCTCCATACCCTTCCAGGGCTAAATAGCTCCTCTACAGCTTTTATCTACACTGAACTCCCACCAGGAGTGTCAGCATACCTTGATCTCTTTATACTCTAGTCCCCATCTAGAAAATGGGGATATTAGTCAACGCCAAAAAGCAGCTCTGTAATATATTAGAGAGTGCCAGGTTCTTCAATCACAGGAACCACAAATTCCTAAGTACCACTGCACAAATAAGCTCACTTCTGATTCAAACACAAAAAGTTTTGGGCTTTAATTCAGTATTATACTTTAATATATCTTTAAAAACACAAAACCTATCTCTTCTGCAGAATCCGAACAAAAATAATCTTCTGAGATAGCTGAAATCTCAGCATAGTAATTACTGCCTCTTTTATTACGCTATTTTTAAAAGGCACCCTTACTGACACTGTGAGATCCCCCATCTTTGGCAAAGCCATAAACTAAAAAACTAGTATTAAGAAGTCTACAAATGCATTTTATGAATGGAGAGCATCATATTCCATAAAAATTGACCTTACTATTTTGCGTATCTCCAGACATTGGATCCCCTCTGTCACAAATGCTCTTACTGCCAGTTAACCTTCGATTTTAAGAGGCAGCCCATGGCTGACATTTAATTAGTGACCCAATCAAATCTTTTGCTGTTCTCAGCTTATTTCACCCTTTAGAAGCAAAAGAAAGAAATCAAGACAGGCTTCCATAAGGAAGAAATTACAACTGCCTGAATTAGCTGTTAGAATAGTCATTCTGGCAGTATAATGAGATGCAGACTTTGACCATTTCCTTCTTATTGGGATGCTTGTCTTAGATCCTCAAAACCATTCCCTCAGATTCTTTCAGTAGTTTTACAGGAAGCAGGCAATTGTAAGAAAAGAAGTAGCAATGTATTAAGTCCTGACTATACAGTCATTAACAATACTAACATATGGTTCACCTACCAAGGTATGATAGAAAGATGTTCATGAGGAAAGTGGGCTGCCATGAATAGATAATGAGTACCTAAATGCTGATCTGTAGAGTTCTGTGTCCTCTTTGCAGTTTAATTTTACTCACCCTACAAAGATTTCACCACTAACTAGCTATACATTGTGAAGTTGTTATGGCATCTGCTCAGAGTGGTTTCGTTATGTTTATACAGCACAGTTAACTGGTAGTCTTGCATATCCACAACAGTATTAAGCTCCTTTCCCTCTTCCCAGCCCAAGAGAGGAGGGGTTTTTTCCAACTGTTCCATTTTTAGATACCTTTTCCCTGCTGTTTTGTTTCTGGAAAGATGCTCCCATGGAGGAAAAGTTTTCTGAAAGTTACAGCTTTTACTGAGAATTCATTAGCAAAGCACTAGCACAATGTCCGTGCTAGCAGCAGTGTCCCTAGCTGGCTGCCTGCTGCCTGCCTGAATGAGCTGATAGAGGGGATTGTAAGAAATTTGAAACTATAACAAAAAAGCCTTAATATTTTCTAGTTTTTAGTAGTCTTTAGTACTGTAACTTGTATTCCTGCATGCATAGTGATCTAACGATGTAACTGTTACAACTAATCCCTGTTTTCTCATTAAGGAATGTAGTGGAAGGACATGGGCACAAGCTATCACTTAGTCGTTAGACAAAATAATTAAGTGAAACAAAAGTGGTCT
>Ga0065711_1001100_pt1 | contig 48339 bp, 29 predicted proteins | sample Hoacrofraction12_FD_59098 | JGI IMG/M metagenome (GOLD analysis project Ga0065711, IMG submission 59098) | Hoatzin crop microbial communities from Cojedes, Venezuela - Epithelial fraction 12 v2 (version 2) | ecosystem: Host-associated > Birds > Digestive system > Esophagus > Crop | place... | reverse complement strand
AAAAAAAAAAAAAAAAAAAGGTCGTTTATTACAGGGCTCTGATGGTTTCAGCATCAGAGCCATCAGTATGAGAAAAAGATCTGCTGGCCTTATGAAAACCTAAGCAACCTAGCCATTACCTTCATCAAGCTCCAAACTCTGAACAAGGCTTACAAATTCAGCTTGATGACCAGAACTAATGGTGAATATTCCGACAAAGCATTTTTTCCCATGCAAAACAGCTGATGAATTGAAATGAAAACATTTCATGGAAGTATTGATTTTAATAACATTTTTAGGGAAAACAGGTCCTTAGCCCTGACAGGATATTAAATCCAGGACAGCCCATACCTCTGATCACTAGAGCTTCATGCAGTTTCTAATTAACCCACATTGCTCTGGCCGAGTCTGACTGGGTAAGAAGACCTGTTTTACACATCCAAGTATCCACTCATCCTGTTAACTTACTCTTTCAACCCAGAGAAAGAGACGGCACAACTCCAGATGCAGTTGAAGATGGGACTCCCAGGTTCAGGTCCATACTCAATGAATGCTTGTCTATATCCACCAGGAAACAAGACATCCGCAGGGTAGCTGAAACAGCCTTGGGAACACAGCCCTCATCTTGGACTCTAGCTGTCCAGTGCCAGGCTGTCAGTGGGAACCAGGCAGAACAATGGTTTGGACTTTAGTCTCTGTGATCCCAAGGGTGGATCCTGTCCCTCAGGGCTGTTTCCCTAGGAAATGAAGTAGGATAAGGGTAAAAAAGGAACTGAAATCAGGAAACATTCTGTGAGATAGGAAGTTTGTGAAGAAGGGAGGAAAGAGCTTTCTCCTAGGGGAAATATGCTGCAATCCTTGGGGACACCAGAATTTGAAATCAGCTGTTCATACATTGATTTGATTTCAACTTTCTGTCTGTTGAAGCAGGCACTTCATTTAATCGAATCCGTAATGAACTGGCCCCTGCAGGACTCACACAGGCCACATCCTAAGGCTGCTTTCTTCTGTGGCTTATTCTGAACATTTTCAGGTCCTGATCCAGTGAGATTCAGAGGTAGTTCTTGAGAGGCTCTAAGCTCTTCGAACACACATTGCAGTCAACAAAAGCGAAGGCACTCGATATGTCTCAGGAAGAGGCTCTTGTACATTAAGGGCTGCAACCATTTCAAAGCATAAGGGCGTTATGTACTTAGTTCACCTGCATATTGATGCAGAACATAGACATTAAATATAAGGCAGATAAAGGCAATTATTCTGATCATTAAAAATTCTAGTCAGAATAAGTTTGAATTTTGTATTATGTTACAGATACCAGAGAGAGACAATCACAGAACTAGTCACCTCCGCATTTTCAAGGAGTGCTTGTACATTTTGAAGCACTAAATACTAACCTTCAGCTACTTTGTGCAATGCTTAAAGCACACAATTTTTGTTCAGAAAAGAGTGGTTTGATTACACATATAAACAGGAAATCTTGCAAAATGTCAAAGCAGTATTACAATGACATTTCCTTCTCTATAAAGTTAGGGAAGCAGTTTCTATTAAAAGCAGCCACCCATTTTCACAATAAATAGCACTAATTAGAGAGGAAGGCAAATTAGAATCTTTGCTTTAAACATACCACTTTTCAGGTGGCCTTTTATAAATACCTTTAATTGTAAAACTGATTTGCCCAACTACATCCTTCCTTTGGTACTGTGGTCCACCTTTGGATTGCTTTAGATGAAGTACCTGCAGTTGCTGCACACTGGGGAACACAGCTACAGTGCAGAAGGTGATCTCAGAAACCACCTAGCTACTGAATGACAAATCAGAGGTTAAAAATCTGTTCTGCCCATCAGGGGACATAATACAGGACAAAGCTGCCCACTCATGTCGATGTCCTGTTGTGATGATCTCCATGGGGTTAAATAATCTGTACCAGATGAGGATCTGACTAGTTATTGACTTAAGACAGGGCTCATAGTATGTAATTTGTATCACTTTACTGTGGCAGACTTGAGTGAGAGTGACATGCTCCAAACCTTATTTTTACCTCTCTCATATATTAGATTGCAGGACAGGGGAAGGAAGGGGGAAAAAAAAAAAAAAGCAGTGCTCTTGCCCGCTGAAAATCACCTGAAAGTCTAGCTATCTCATGCGATGGTTATCTAATTGATTCAAATGTCACCTTCCTATACAGCATCTTGTAGCTTCCCAGACACAGACTGTTGCAGTCTTCTCTTTCTTTTATATTTTTCAGAGGTTTTTCTTTTAGTATATGAAAGGAATAAAATATCATACAAATTATCTCACTAAATCATTCTCTCTAAATGTCTGCCTTCCTTTTCACATTTGTCTCTGACCTACTGTCGATCCCATTTACATGAAAAAATTACTGGAGCACTTCTCCTGTATCAGCATTCATTAGCGGCTCCAAGTTCCTGGCACACAACAGGGGTTTTGCCTACTATGCAGTTTAGGGATGTTCTCGTCAGAAATAGGAGCAGATAATGAGGAAAGAACACAAATCTATACAGTTTCTGTCACCAGTGCTCTTGTTTACTTCAGCAAGCAGTAAGGGGGAAGTATTTTCACAAGCCAGACTTTCTCCTGGGGTTTCTGTAGTCAAAGGCACTTTTAGGCCCATTTTTTTCCACGGTCTGCTGTTATTTATTGCCCTTCCCCCATCCTGCACCCCACACAGCAAGGTACTCTGAGCAGTGAAGTTTAAACACTCATGATTGTATGCTTCTGTTTCAGGAAAGCCAACTATGCATGTTAAGTTTGGTAAGACTCAGCCTGAAATGACTGTTACAAGGAGCAGGGTGAAAGTGTAATGAAAGGTGATTGCACTCAGGATTCCTGGAACTGTCTGTAGAAGTCAGGATGTATGATTGGAAGGATTATTAAATACATTTCTCTATAGTTAATACATAGCTTTCTGGCCACTGGCCTGTGGCTCTGTGGTAGGAACTTACTCAGACAGCAGTCTTCTCTATTTGAAACACTTGAAAATTTGAAAAATTTCCAAATGAAAATTTTCTGAATGGAAATATTCAGTTTTCTTATTGCAGTTCCCATGCTTGCCTCCCTCCTATGTGAGCTTTCACCTTCAGGCTCATCCACTATGATTTTATCCTACTTGTGGCTCAGTACCTAGCAAAATCTTCAAGGATCCTGTTTTTCTTAGCTATCATTATAATTTGACCATATTTGACACATCACATAACTTTATATCTATACAACCTTATCCATAAATGGAAGAGGAATATTTCTGATGAAACATTAATATGTTGAATTTAACTACTTGTCCAAAGCAGACTGTGATCCTTCACACATGTGCCATGGGAGGTTATCGAACCACTATTTTAAAAAGATTTTAAATGATTCCATAGTTAGAAATAAGCAAAATCTTTGTTTAGGCAGGTTAATATCTGAGCCATATGGCTCCAGAACTATATCCTGTGTGTAATACTTAAGTCTGTGACAGAAATAATTTGTGGGGAAATAAAGTCAAAGTTTGGTCTTTATGAGTTCTCATTGCTGAGAACAGATAATGCTACAAATCATGGCTTACGTAAAAATTCAGAAAGCCAGCACAAAAAGCATGAAAAGAACATCCACTTGATCTAACCAGAGCCATTGGAAATGATCTATGTATTAAAAACAAAAGATCTGAGTGATCTCTCAGTTTTTCAGGATGTAGCAAAAGTTAAACAGCACCAGTGAAATTTACAGCACACCACCACTTGCTAAGGAAAAAATCAGAAATCTCCAGGACCGCAGAGGCGCTTGTACAAAGCATGTTCAAGAGCCTAATCAAAACAAGAGCAGTGGATGTCCAACATGAAATCTTCAGGTATAGTGAATAGGCACAGGAACAACATTTTACAGGAAGGAGAAACTTCAGTAAAGGATGCAGTTGAGAAGATGTGCTAAGTCTGACCACCACAAGCACATTAAACATGAAATATGCATGAAGAAATAGTTTATATTTACTCATTATTAAGACAAAGAATTCCAACCATGACATTAAGAGACTTGCATATCTAATTTCTGTCTCAGACTAGTGGGGGAATATATATCCAAATTCTTTTCACAGTCTTTGCATTAGCAATGGATTACTTTGCCAAAACTTACCTGTTAACCTTTTATTCTCTGTCACAAAAAGCTGTCAAAATGGAAACCACTTGTACAAAAGAAACAAATTTGGGAAACTTTAAAAAAGCAATCTTCAAAATAAGTAGAGCCGAAGTATTTATGAGTTTGTAAAGCTGATCTTGCCAACCTCTGTTTTCAATAAAAAGTTAGTACTGGGAGGGAGAGGAGGAGGGAGATGTGTTTGTAGGAATTTGCTCTATAGTGATGGGAGTTGTAGATCCATTGCTGGTGCAGCATTCTACCTTCTGTTCCAGTTTATGCATGGTACCTAACAATAAAAAAATAAAGATGTTTGAAAGATGTACACTTTCAGCACATTCTGATTCTGTAATCACTTCATACACATTTCCCCTTTCACAACCACAGGTGATCTTTGCATAGTGCTGCTTTGCAGTCATATTTGGCTAAATATCCTCAGTAAAAGTATGAGAAATGCTACTGTAAAATAGCTTTCCCCCCAAGTCTGCCATGCACTTTCTCTGTGGACCCTGTGAAAATGGTTGTAAATTATCCCCGAGCCTTAGAAAGTCCTGTCTCATATTCACAAGTAGGTGTTCTTTAGCTGAGATACATAATCACTAAGATAGATACTTGGCCCAAACAGCTTGACACCTCTGCTGAAGATTACCAGCCCCATAGCAGAGAGGGCTGAAGAAAATATGTGTATGTACTTCTGGGGAGCTTTGGAAACAGATACACAGAGTCTGTTCAGCTGTCTCTGCTAGAGTGGAGAGAAGGAGAGAACAGGGATCTAGGGTAGCAATTGTTTCACCTCTCTGCTAAATTTGCTTTTTATCCTGCTCAGCATGCTGGGGAGAAACCAGGATTCTTTCAGAAAAACAAAGGTAAAGGGATTCTGTATAGTTGGTCCTGGTTTCCACACTTCTGACAAACTATCTTGCATTCATACCTTAGCTTTCACTACAAAGAGAAAACTCCAGACACAGAAGGCTGTGTCAGGGCTACCCTGTAGCTTTTCACAGCAAGGTCAGAGCAGCAATTTAACTTACTGTTTAACAATCAGTTCTTAATTGGAAAACTATATACTGTGAAACTCTGAAGTAAGCAAGTTAATCACCACACTAGCCCAGTACAGTACAGTACAGCACAAAGCAGGTCCCGCTGAGAAGGCGAGCTGCAAGTCTGAGCACAAAGCAAGCAAACAAGCAAAAGGCACACCCAGACACTGCGAGAGGATTTCTAGGCCGCTGCAGCCATACAGCTTGGGACTGCCAGGTGTCTGTGACTTGTTGAACTCAGTGGGAGCAATGCATGTGTAAGGATTACAGATCAGCAGGCCTTTAAAAGAATTTCAGCTTTACTGCAAGAAAGCCTGGTGCCCTTTAGGAATGTCGTATCGAAATACCATTCAGTGTTTGACTCCCATTTCCCTAACCTGTGCACAATAAATACTGGTAAGTTATCATTTCTCTTGCCGTTTTCAGGGTCTCTATTTTACAAGACTTGAAGTTCCTTATGGAGCTCTCCCCTCTTTTCCTCTACTCCGCTCTTCTATTTTTTTTTCCTAGAACACAGCAAGAATGTCACAGATAATAGACTTAAGACATTTTCCTAATCAAATTGTTCTCTTAATACCAACAGCTTATTTTTTTCATATTCTTTTAAAATAATATTATTTACATTTTGTAGATGAATTCCAACAGATTAGAGCTGATTTCAAAAGTGACTGTCAGTTTGAAAAATTAGCCTTACTTACTATGCTTTCTACACTGGTAAGCAAAGCTGACAGGTGCATCATCAGCAAGCATCCAAGGGGTTCTATGATTAAACCCTTGAGTTCACATCAGAGCAGATGAAAGGACTTAAAGGCTTAAATTCTTCACTGTTTTTTTTACTCCTAATAAACTAACTTTAAATATTTAATGATTCTTAGAAAGGTTTTATGTAATTTTTTTAAAATGGTACTTTAAGAAAAATATTCCCGAAGTAATCCACTTCTTTTCCATTTTCTAACCCATTTCTTTGCTTTACCTGAAGTGACCTACTTACCTACCCAAGGAAAACTTTGGATAAAGCTTATTTATGGTCTACAAATAACGTTAGGTAGAATAAAAGTCAAATCAGCATTGCCAAGTTTTCTAAAAGAAATGTCCTTAATAATAAAAGTAATATAGCTGCATGCTGTTTGTTGGTAATGAAGACAAACAGGAAATAATAAAATCTAAGTGAAGCTATTTGGAAAAATATTTTTTCTCCTGTATTTTCTTGCCTTCCCTAGTTACACCACATTGTATAAGAGACTTAGTAAATTATGTACCTGTATAGGACTGCTCATCATGCACTATAAGCCTAGACATTTCCTCTGATCTATTCTCATTTCTAAGGCAAAAACTGATGGACTGGAAAGTGATTTCTCTTTCCCTTGTGTTAAGGTATTGTACCTGCAGCCAGTGAAGTTAGGATCTAATGTTGCTCCTCTCAAAAAACAGTGAAAAGACTCATCAGTTTTAATGATGGTAAGACTGGAGCCTTCGAGTGCAGTATCAGGCATCTCTGTTAGGGTGAGAATACTTTTTAAGACAAGTATAAATCCTGACACTGGTACATGTTCTGAGACCTTGGTGACAGCACCAAACATGAATAATAATTCCCTTGCTGAACAGTATTTCTACACAAGATAAGTTATCAATGTGCATCAATTTAATGCTACTGAAAACAGTGGGGGGGAGGGGGAAGCCTGTATATGTGAGACATTCATTATTATTAAAGACAGTCTCATTTAAAAATGAAAGTATAAAATAAAATAAAATTGTATACTGAGACTGATGCCCAAATTGCTCTCAGACTGAAGCTCCTACCAGATACCCCACTAACAACATGTCTTTCTGCTGCAAAATGCCTTGCTGAAACCAATGGTCCAGCCTTTCTCCCAGTTTGAAAAGCAATTTGAGCAGTACAAAACATGACTAGATAATATTGTATATTAAGATGGAATAAAAAGTAAAACACTTTGCCAAAATTGTTTGCCAGCAATCACTCCTCAGAATGTATGTAGGCACACACTCACTCAGCAGAAGCCTACTTTCCTTCTGTCCATCCTTTTACAAATAGAGCAAGAAAGCAAATAGCAAAGTCCCACTACGCATAAAATCTACCTAGCACCTCTGGAGCTTGCACCTGGTGTGATAACTCTGGGCCTTGCCCGTAAGACAGCAAGACCCAGGTGCCAGCTAACAGAGAATGTAGAAGGTAGGAAGAAATATTGGTGTTTGGCCCACAGCAAATCTTCTGTGAGGGCAGGGGTCTGAGCCACTTTCCCTCCTGCTGGTGCTGCCCAACATAGCACACACACTCAGGACCATGTGGCACAGTGATCGATGATTTCCTCCCTACACTGCAGCTGGTTCACTCACAGGCTGGACAAGAGAGACCATTTCATGTGGTGCAAGATAGGCCGTGCCAAATGTGTTTTGCCACTCGAAAAGCACAGCAGATGGGCCAAAGCATCTGCTTTGCAGCATACATACCGTATGGCTTAAGTTCAGTGCACTTCAGCTCTTCAGGCTTCCTCCTCTGGTTTACAGGAAGCTTTGAGTTTTGCTGGTTATTATGTACCTTGAGAACCAAGCACCAGAATCTGCACAAACCTTCAGTCCTGTCTCAAGTCCAACTCAGACAGAAAGAAGAATTAGGGCGAAGAAATACAACAGAAAGAGCACTAAGGCTTTGAAAGAAGCAGCACCACTCGTGAGGCACACCACATTTTCCTCACATAATTACTTTTCTTTCATAGTCTTTCTTCTTTTCAATACAACAAAGAATATGCATTCAACCAGAGTAATTAGATTTCATTTAATAAAATGTTTAGGATTTGATTTTGAAGGGGAAAGAAAAGAAACATAGGAATAAAGAAACATCATCTGTTTTCACAGCTGCCAAAGGTAAAGTCAAATACAGAATAGAAGCCCAACATTTTTTGAAACCCCATCACACCAGGAATTCCAGACCCTCACAACACATGCCCATTGTCTCTTACAGACACACAAACTACTTGTCACTGATTGCGCTCAGGCTGTCATCTGCTGACAGACCTGGAACGAAGTTGCGCTCCCCAAAAGCAAGCTGAAAATTCAAAGACAAAGAAATTGTGTGTCACAGATTATCAGCCAATATAATTATTTGGCTAAGATGAAGTAGCATTACCGCAGGAAAATAGCATTTATTTAGGCTGACATGAGCTTTATAACTAGAAATTAAATGAGAATTCAAACAAATGCCACATATGGGTATAAACTTTACATAACGAATAGCAATTTCAATAGTACAGGTAATTTGTCAAAATGTTATCAGCTACATTAAAAAAAAAGGAACAAAAAGTAAAGCTATACTCCAGAAAAGTACTTTTTCCAGGGCCCGAGTCTGGAAAAATCTGCAAGAATTGTGGATTTGTGGTCAAGTCATTCCAAGAGCTCCTGGAGTCAAGCAATAAGAAAGAGGACTGAAAGGCTCAAGAAAGAAGGCAACAGAAATCAAGCTCCTGAAACAATTTATCTGATTTATGCCATTTTCACATCCAAAATGCCTATGGGAAAGAGGGTGGCAAAAATCCAGCCAGATGAATTGGGCAGGTGCCAACTTTGGCCCACAGGCTCTAAGTTAAGCATTCTCCCTCTAAGCTACAGTGAAGTACAAGGTGAATCTACCCTTGGCTTTCCTGCTTTCAATCTCAAAGACCGGATTTTACCTATAGCTTCAATCTCTTGTGAGCCACAAAGTAGCCTCCTGAGAAACCAGACCTTTCCTCAGCATTCCTTGGTACCCAATCTCCAAGTCTCTTACTGTAGTGAATACGTTGAATTGCTTCCTCTGGTCCCGATTGCTGTCCCTCTTCTCTCTGATTTCTCAAGGTTGGATCTTACTCTTCAAGCAGTGCACAAATGCTCGACAACTTGAGAACAAAACAAAAAAATCAGGATTGAGTTCACAACAATAAAGTACCTTGCTCTGAGATAAGAGTCAGGCCCTGAGATTACAGACAGTAATAGATCGCACAGAAGCTCGCTGGATGGTGGATGGAGGAGGTGCAAGAGGAGAGAGGGGAGCTGTGAAGGCAGCAGGGCACCTGGGTCATGATTTTCTTAGCAGGTAACACCCCAGTCCTCAGAGGAGTTACCCTCGACTTACACTTGTGCAAAAAAGAATTGGATCCTTTAGTACTGCCAAGGTGCAACAAGCAAAGATAGATGAGGTGCTCAGAAGTAACAGCATTTTCCATGTATACATTTTATATGTATTTTCTATGTATAGTATCCAAGCAACCTGATGAGGAACACCGACTGTGCTGCTTTTGATACACAAAGATTGCAAAGGTAAGGAAGATAAGGAGGAACAAAATCTAGCCAGGAGGCTGGACTCCCACTGGAAGCTTGAGCCTACTGCAGACGAAATGATGTAGCCAATCTGATGACACAAGACCAATGTGTGAGGAACCCAAAAGTACACTTGAATTCACCTGATAAACAGACGACTAGCCAATCTGATGACACAAGACCAATGTGTGAGGAACCCAAAAGTACACTTGAATTCACCTGGTAAACAGACGACAAGCTCTTGAAAGTAAACATCCACAAAAATACAGAGGTAAGCAATCCCAAATCACTGCGTGTTTGTAGAACACAGTTACATGTTCTATTCCCCATGTGCCAGCATTACCAGGAAGGTGTTTTCTGGAAGCCAAACACATTGAGGAGAAGAATCCACGAACTGAGAACTTGGAGACCAATCAGTCTGAATCCTCAGAGGCTGGAGGATCCCAAGACCCTTCCCACCATTGTGGGCTATTGCTGCAGGCACAGGACCAGTACTCCTGGGCTTAAGCTCCATTCTCAGACTCATTTGCTCTGCTCTTCCATGTTCATAAATTTCTATATGGATTATGGATATTTCATATTAATCCAAAACATGACTATTTATAAGGAGCGCAAAAATGAGTGTTGTTCACATTCAAGATAGAAAAAACGTGCTCTCAGGTACAGTTCTGTCAGGTAAATGTGACTACACAAATGCCTTTACGTTCCTCATGATAAACTTGAAATGTGCAGCTATGCACTTATCTAGGTTTCCCACTCGTCTTAAAATACATCGTACTTTACTATTGCAGAAGTGTGAGTCTGGCATTTCCCTTAAATCATTCCAGGCTTTTAGTGTCAATTATCATTTTGCACAGCTGCAAATGAGTCGGTTGTCATAGAAGACAGATATAGTCAGGATTTCATTTACAAATGATTTATTTCTGTAAAGCACATGAAAATTATTTTGACCATACAGGTTTGGTATTTCAATGGTGTAGCTATGGAAATGAAGGAAAATATCATAATTTCTCTGAGTAACAAAAAAGAGAATCTTGTTTCGTAAGAACTATTGATAAACTACGTCTAGGCTTTCTCATATTTTTAAAGGGATTACATTATCAGATCATTGAACGGGGTGGAGGCAAAGACCACTATGTCATGTTGGACTTGCTATCCATCATGTCTGATGTCCCATGCAAAGCAATCACTCCTTGATTATTAAAAAAGGAATTTCTCATCTTCCACCAAAAATAAACAAATCCTTAAGTTCTCCTGCAGGTCTCAATGCACTAAACCAGCTGGAAAAATATTGTGTGCTACCTTTGAGATAACAGAAGTAGATTAGACTTTGGACCATTTAAATTATCTAAACACTTCACCTTGACTCCCTGAGTTAATTCTAGTAACTTACAATTCACCCATTTTCCCCCTCCTATCCTTCAATTTCAAAAACATCAGCTCTCTGGAGCTTATCAGCAGTAACTGAATCTAAACATAACCTAAAGACAATGCAAAATGCTCTTTCTCTCTGGCCGGAAAGAACTTTCACATTTGAGCCAGTTCTGCTAATCCAGGAAATTTAGTCCCTGGTCTTGGATCTTTCAGGATATCTGTTACACAACACAACCTGATGACCCAACTGTTACACTGCAGTGCAGTGTACCTTCTTCAAATCCTCAAAACCATATTATTTTTCTTATGAGGCCAGCAGTTTACTGGAGGAAATCAGTAAGTAATTACTCATGGTCTACTCTGCCAAAAGCTCGTGGTGAAGGCCTGGAAAATTTCCCAGCAGTGAAAACAAAAGCATTTCCCTTATAATACAGTGGAACATTTGTCACCAAGGGTCCTCATTTCCTCTAACCAGCTTTCAAGTTAAAAGGTGTCAGTTTGACACCATATGCAAAGCTGCTAGGCACCTAGATTGGAAGTTAGCACTTTTATTCCCTACAGACACAAGAAGTACACATGAAGGTTAGAACAGATGGTGGGAAGTCAAGAAACATATGTTTTTATCTGGACACCTTCACACTAAGAAACGAAAGAAACCACCTTTCCTCTGTCTGTTGATACCACTCCTTGTTTCGTATGGTTTCAGGTTTGGCAGAGAAAGAGAGTTCATTCTTTTTACTTTTCTGCTTTTCACCAAATAAACTGGTTCCACCTCTTAAACAGAGTGAGCCCTACCCTCCTCTGCTGTTTTCGGTCATCCTTGGGAGCATGTCATGTGCAACCAGGGAGGGAGCTCTGCAGTTATATGCAGTGCTGCATGAAACTCTTCAGCTGCTTTATAAAATTGTAAACAGCTAAAAATCGGAGCAGAGGAATCAGAGGTTTTATCAGTTATTTCTTTAAGAGTTTTAACTGCTCAAGCTCCAATTTATAGAGAGGTCCAAACAAGATATAAGCCTTCTGTTAGGACAGCATTAGTGCAAATGAGAAGGGCAGATATCCTGTGCTATAATATAAAGAATTCAGAAGCAAATATGAAAGAAAATTTTGAAAAAAATCCAAAATTTCCATTTTTGTCAATCATAAGTATTTTACCTTCAATGAGACTAAAAAAAAAGTCTTTAAATTAGAAGTTATTCTTGATTGATGAACATTGGTCTGTTGTTCTTGTAAAATTTCAATATTTTCTTGAAATATCAGTTGCTCAATCACTGTATGACTTTGATTCAAAAAGACATCACAGAACTTCACAGAAATCACAGCAGAATTATTCCCTTTCTCTGTGTATTGGGTTCTCTGCACAGATAATATTTTTTACAGTATACCAAAGCCCATGATATGCCACCCTTCCTCTCATCTATGGAAGGAAAAAAATAAAGACTAGAGTAATAAAGATTATCATCATAGTACATTGCCTCCGATTCCCATCTGTCTCTGTTTCAGCCTCAGGAGGCTGTAAGGCAGAGGTAGAAGTGTTATATCTTACATGAACAAGGAACAAACTGCAAAGTGGCTTATTTTAGATGAAAAAAAAAAAAGAAGAAAAAGTTTTCATAAAGGACTACAGCATTTCTGCTGACCATAACACACACTAAGAGCAAAAATATTTTTTGTCTCTGCATAAGGGTTCATAGAAGTCTGATTCCCTTTCCACAGCCCTCTTCCCAACACACAATAAAATTTCTTGGTATTTTAAACAACTAATTTTTCTTCATGCCCTATGCAATTTTCAAATACCCTTACACAACAGTCAGAGCCTTTCCTTTGTCACTACTTAGTTGTTTTAGAAATGCTTAATCTTTCTTTGCAAATCATTAATCATTGTCCCCTAATTCCTGCTTTATCAGGATGGATCATGAATGCTGGACAACCACACAGAGCCATGTTTTAGAAACACTGTAACAGCAATGATCCGTTTACCAACTAAATACTAACCTTCTTAATGGCCACAATGGGATTTCAAATGCAAAACATTTTGGAAATATAGAACTCACCTTAATGCCCCAAGTGGACAAATGTTTGGGATACACGCAGTTTTCTCCTGCCCAACCAGTCTGCAAGGGGTTGCAGACAACTCACTCCTGCTTCCTGGCAAGCCATCAAGACAATGACGATTCCCAGCCTGTAGGTTTGGTGGTGAATTCTGTAATTCCAGGGGTGTTTGAACGTAATAAACAATGCAAAACTGAGCTCCAAAGGCAGCTTTGCATTCTAGCTGGTTCTGCAAAATCTGAAGCTTTCCGGTGGACTAATTTCAGTTGGACAGGACCTTCCATTCTCTGGGAACATATTATCTGGAAAAGGCTCTAAAGCCTAAATTCAGCAGGGTACAGTGCAATTCAACGAAGACTACATCCCAAACCCTCACAACATGAATATTTGCCATGCTGGAGATTACTGTGATAATACTGAAATCAGGGAAGGATTTCTTGTCTCTTTTTGCTATGGCTTCTAGGAAACCGTGTGCCTCCAACAGCATTAATTCTGACTCATACACATACACTACAACAACAGGACAAAGATCAAAATGATTTTAAAGTCCCAAGATCTTTTAATCAGACTATATCTCTACCATGTAATGTAAATATCTCTAAAAATCACTTGATGATTCAATGATCCTTGCTCACTTGTTTTTTGCTGTCTAAAGGACAGACAGTGTAACTTAAAAAAAATACAAGTATGTGATTACTCATCTCTAGCTGGATGAAAAAAATCTATTGATCACATTTTGCTGTTACTACAACATGAGTAGCTGTGACATTTCATTCAATGTTGTATGGAAACAGACTTTGTGATCATGAGGACTTCCGAGTACAAGCTGGTTAAGAAGCTTAAAAAATACATGAAGAAAAGGTAGCACACACTTCTTAATCAAAAATAAGTTTCTGGATGAAGGGTGTTCAGCCTGCATTCAAGAATATTTTGACTAGTTAAAACACAAATGAATTGTTCGCAATATTTTTTGAGGATTTATTTCCTAGAAAAAGTCATAGCTTTTTTTCATTGCTGCCTCTTGAAAAACTACAGGTAAACTACAAGTATTCCCTCAGACGCATTAAGGTAGAGCATGATTCTTTATGCTCCAGTTACTGGAAAGACCAGAGCAGTGGAAATAACCAAACTAAAAAATTCTATGAAATATACAGTTCCTCTGGCTCCGTAACCTGAGCAACTTTTCTGAAATCACTAGCTTTAAAAGCTTCTAAAATCCTAAAGAGATTAGAAGAAGATACTGAGAGAGGACTGTGTCTTCATAGGCTGCAGGGGAGCTATTATGCAAAAGTCTTTTAGCAAGATTAACTGTTTGTTTGACAGGTAGATTCTTAATGCCTGCCTTAAGAAAAGAGCACAGAAACAAAATAGACACCAAACCCAGAAGGCAAAAAAATATAGAAATAAGAATTTTGAAAAAATAGTTGGTATTCACTATGGAAGAGACACAATCATTACTGACCACTGGTCATGAAAACAGGCAAGTTGTAGCAAAAGGTGGTTTGTGGGGCACTTGCTCCTTCCCTATTTGTTTCTACCTTACATGACAATACCTGTCTAAATTGCCCATTCCAGTCTACCTGTTGCAACCGTTACTGCTTTTTCTTGAATCCACTGTTCAGAGAACATCTGCCAGGAAAAATACACATCTGTAAATAACTTGTTGTTCTGTTTTCAGCCACTGAGACACTTTGAAAAAATAACCAAAAGTTGTACGTTAAGAATACAGAAGTGCTGAAAATCACTCCTCTGTGAAGTAAAGGGAAGGCAGAGTTTCCATGGGGCACAAAGGTAATGTGAAGCAGGCAGAAAAATACTAAATTGGGACTTACTGGGATAAAATCCTACTATTCCACTGGAAAAGCTGCTTGTTGGTATGTAAGTGGGACAAGTATTTAGGGTATAAATTGGTAATAAAACTGAACAAGAGCTGAGGGCGAACACAAACAATGAGCTAATCAGGAGTACGCAGCAATACTCACATAAGCAAAGACAGCCGTGATTCTGGCCTTGTAGGCAAAACCCGCTACCACTAGGCAGGCATGTCAGTCCTGCTCCACATGACCCAGATCTGACAAGACTGACAATATCGTATCATCACAGCCGCTGCTTCCCCACCACAACAGTGAGACAGAGAAAGGTTTCCTAAAGTTAACAACAGAAATGAGAGAAGGGTTAATTTCTCTTTGAGTGGATCATTAAGAGAGACACACACCAGGAACTAATACTTACTAAATATAATAAATGTATTAAACAAAATAGTCACTACATGCATAACGCAGCTCAGCTCTGCTAAACTTACAGGCTCAGTCTCTCAAAGGACTCAGCTAGCTCATGTTGTGCTAGGAGAACGCTGACAAGCAACTGGAAGACATGTATATCTCCCTGCGTATAATATCATAGCTCAATTGCAATGAAGAAAGATTAAGTGCACTAAATAAATACAGCTTGATTAACTGAAAGCTGAAAAAACAGAATAAGACTGCAGAAATTAATTATTTACAGTAGAATAAACACAACCATGGAGAAAAAAAATCTTTGCATATAAATAGCACTAATGGAATGAGAACAAATACATATTTGAAATACCAGGTAAAATTTTGAAAGCCATAAAAATATGGTTTCTAGAGAAGCAGCTGAAACACAGTCACTTCAATCTTATTGAACTAGACTAAGAAAAACGCTTGGAAACACATACTGCTAAAGCAATTCTCTTACTGGATATTCCAGGAGTTCTTTCCTACCTTTAACATCCTTCACTCTGTGACTCTTCATGTTCATGAAAAAGAATTACATAAACCTCCAACCTCAAAACCCAGAACAAGTGCAGGAAATACAGAGAAGAAAAGGAATCACTTTAAAATTGGACTTCAACTCTTGGCACGTAAGTTTGGGTAATTTAAAAATAAATGTTATTTTATGTTTCTTTTATCAGTGTCATTTCATAAGTATGTAGCATAAATAAAGCACTCCTAAGACTACACATCTATTTGCTGATTATTTGCATCATACCTAAAGTTAACAAAAACAGATACGAATGAAGCTGGAAAAAAATCCAATCATTTGTTCTGCACCCAGTCACTGAAGGAGCATTTGTGAGTGCTCTTTCCCAATACAGTGTCAGCTCATAGCAGCAAACAGCTGCAGCTACTAATACACCATATATGATAAAGAGGAATAGAATGTCTCAATTTCTGTTAAGAAATTACGTCTCTCTATATGCTTATTTTTTAAGTACCATATATAAGCCTATAGTGTTATTATATTGTCAAAAATATCACATGTTGTGAAAATCTGCAGGAACTCTATTTAACAATAAGTTTACCAATACAAGAAATTGTTGAACAGTAATATACAAAGTAAGTTGGTGGTATCACAATGACCATTTTTCAGAAATCAAAAGGCATTTAATAATACTGGGTTCTTATAAGTAGATTGCACAAGTTTTTGCAATGCAACAGCATTTTCTCCCTTTTGCAGAGCAGGAAACAGAGCTAGAGGCATAAAATGACATCCTGAAAGTATTTGGCCAGGCCTCCACCAGATCAAAGGTACACCATACACAAGCAGTTCTCCTACTGCTAGCCACAACAAAAACGCCGAAGACTGAAGAGGAATGAAAATTATCATTGTGAGTTGTAAGGAAAGCATAGAGGGGGAAAGTATTGAGAAGCTGCTGCAGACTAGAGCAGGTCAGAACATACTGCTCTTTTCAAGCCGTGCTGTTCAGAAGGCTGTTGTGAAAAATTTTCACATACGACAGTCTCTTTTGGAGACTAGACATAGGACTTTAAGTCCCTTATTGGCCTGACTCGTCATGAATCACAGAGAGCTCAATCTACTCTGTACCTCCAAATCAAAAAAGGTCTATACTAAACAGATTTTTTGTAGTGATACCATTCAAAACAATATTTAACAGTTTCTAGTTTTGTTTCAAGAAAAAAAAGAAATGGATATAAAAAAAAATCAAAAGTACTTTAAAAGGAAACACGATGGTTATCCTGGCCCTCTGTAATACTATGATCTTTAGACGTGCTTCATGAATTTTGGTTGCTCGATTTCCCCCCAAGTGGCTTGAAAATCCCACTGTGTTTATAGCTATAAATCTGCCACCTTTCATAAGCACTAAATTCACTTTAAAAATAAATAATTATAAAGAATGCTGTCACAAGACAGACAGCAATGTCCCACATCATAAAAACTGATCAGCCAATTTTTAAGCTGCATGGACAGGCATGAGCCAAAATGCCTGATTAAAACGTTCTATTGCAGTTCCACATCTCTCTCAGAGACAAATTCCTCATCCCCAAGACCCTTTCACCAAAAAAAATCTTTTTCTGAAAGCTGTCTTACAGCAAGAGCACTGAATAGGATTCAGAGGAAGATATTTTGCATGTTGTGATACCCATGACCTTTTTGTCTTTTTGCAAATGTAAAGTTATGGTTTAAGAGAATGAATTCCAAGTGTAATCCAATAATTTATTCTGTCTGTGTGGAGCATGAGGGGACTCTGTTTCATCAGGTTTCCTCTAAGAGGCCTTCCTGTATAAAGAACAACTGGAAACACTTCCCCTAAGTGCTTTGTGTTTGTGTGCTTGTAAAAGAAGATTGCTTACTACGCGAATATACAGAATCTTCAGGCAACTTGCTATGTGTCAAATGCTTTGACAAGCTCATTGCTCCTGTCATCACAGGAATAGTAAGTTTACACTCTTCCTAACTCCACTCAAAGAAACTCACACTTTATCAGCAGAAAGCAAGTGGACTTGCCCAGTTTAACCCTGAAGTGAGAGTCCTGACCATTGCATCTCAGGCTGTCCAAACCCCTTTGGATCAGCAATAATTCCTGCTGTCCACAATAAGAGTGGGGTTTCTTTTAATAGCACGTGGAAAACATACTATTCTTGGGGTTCCTGTTATGTTGTATTTGTCATTTCTACCTAATCATTTCTGTTACAGCTGCTTAAAAAAATGTGCTACAGAGCCAAAAAAGCACCCTACATTTTTCCTTAAACTAGCGCTCCACATTTTCAATTTCCCTGAGGAAGTAGGGCAAAGTAACAAGCTTGTTCCCTTTCATTCACAATTACCAAACGTTTCAATTGCATTTATTGCAGCTTCTACATTTTTAAACACATTGAAATACTGACTTCACAGTCCAGCCCACAGCTGCTTACAGGAAAGCAGTGTTACATCTGAAGCAGAAAAGAAGGCTAATATTCTCCACCTTAACCTCTGTGGAGAAGCCAGAGGCAAGTAGGGTTCTTAAAAAAGGAGGTTAGAATGATCTACTATGCCATCAAATAACAGTATAAAAATTCATAAAAGAACGGTTACTGTAACACCCAGGGGGAGGGAACCATGAAAACAATTGCACAGCCCTAGCCCATATTCTTTTGTCAATGAACATCCTCAAATGGTCCTAAGAAATGAAGCAGAAAAAACCCTTAGAGGAATAGAACACTCATTAAGCAACTCCATTTTCAGTAGTGAGTGAGGGGCTGTTGCATGTGAATTGTTCTTCATATTCACTCTTGGGACATTCACCACCTGTTCGTTTCCTCCTTCTTTAAGCCAGCGGAAAGTCTGGAGTCACTGTAAAAGCAGCAGCCTACCGGTATTACAGCCTGCAGCTGCACAGCCACGAGCTGTGACCCCACAAACTGCACAGGGTGAGGCTGGGTCGCGACGTGGGCAGGCCACGGTGCGGGAAGTCCCCCACCAGCAGCACACGATGCTCACCCTGCAGTTGACTCGGGCGCTGCAGAAGCAGCCAGACCTTGGGTCTGGGTACCTGTGAACACTCCCAATTGCCCCCACAAAATAGGAAAAGGCCAGCCAGTACCTAGCTGGCACGAAGGTCACCTTTGTGCAGCCATTACCAAGGGTGCATGTGAAGCCATGGCTAATGGGCACACACAAAGGCACAGATTCCTCACAAACAGGCCTCAGCCATCCCACAGTGTTTTTCAGAGGGAAAGGGACAGGACGGCTCGGCTGCCTGTGAACAAAGCTAACTGCACACAGTCAAACAAAACCTCCTGCTTCCAGGTGTCTTTCACCAACCGCTTTTCTCGCTTCCTAGGGCCCGCTCTGCACTGGCAAACACCTCTGCTTCCAGGTCTGCTGTTTCCACCCTGTTCCTCACACAGGACACAGTGGCAGGCACACTGAACTGGGAGGAGAAGTGTACGGACCTCAAAGCTTCTCCATTTCTTTCAGGCCATTTGGCTCAATAAGAGATACAAACTCTTAGCAAACCTTGTCTCCCCGATTCCCACGCACGCTTCCTGCTTCTCAGTGATCGCTCCCGCTGGGTGTGGAGCCGGTCGCGAGCAGACGTTGCAGCTGCACTTACCAGGCCACAAAGAACAATCGCCTTCCCCGTCAGCCTGCCAGCTACATCCAGCTAAGCCCTCTCCCCAGCCAAGGGCTGTAGGCAGGAACGAGACGGCCTAGGCTGAGGGAGGACTCGGTGCACAAGTCACTGGGTTCCCCGCAGGAGACAGCAGCCCCTCACCTGGCTTCTCCTCAGGCAGGATCTGCTGAAGGGGGGGGTCGGGGGGCAGCGGGAGCCCCTCTCCTGGGTTAGGGCACCGCCACGAGATGGAAGCCTGCTCCCATATAGCAGGCAGCTGCCACAGCCCGGCGAGGCGACGGCAGCAGCTGAGGCTGCGCACCCCACCACCACGTGCCCTCGCGCTGCCGGCGGCATGGCACTCAGCACCCCACCGCAGGGCAGGGCCTCCCACTGGCAGCCCTGATGGCTGAGAAGGTGGCGGCTGACAGGCTGTGGCGGGATGCCTGTGGCGCCGAGGTAGGTCGGGGCGCCGGGCTGGGGTGTCCGTAGGGCCTGGGGGTAGCTGGAAGGGCTTGTCCAGCCTGAAAGCCGTCGAGGATCGGTGAGAGAGGCGCAGCCTGCGGGGTGCGGGGCGGGGCTGCCCAGGGCGGCTGGCGGCTCTGAGGGGACGTGGCCGGGCAGTTGGAGTCCTCCCGCCAGGGTTTGCCGGAGTTGGCATGCTGTGTGGCGGAGTTACTACAAGCCTCCCCATTTACTCTGTCCTGTTTGATATGTCTTACGCTTAGAAAAGTAGCGTGTCTAGGGGAGCGGAGCGGGAGAGGCTTGCAACTGAAAACCCCTGTGCCCAGAGCAGCAGCACAGCACTGGTGCTGGGATAGCTTCGTGCATGCACGTGCAAGCAGTTGCTGCCTTACAGGAAGCACTTTAGCTGGTCCAAACTCTAACCTGCTTTTCTGGACTGTGGTTTCTGATAGCTTTTAGGATCAAAAGACTTGGTTCAGACATTAGCAGTTTCTTTTTGTTGGAAGAAACTCCACCCTCTTTAACGAGAAAACATTTTGTGCTTGATGAGCATTCAGGGATGAAGGTACTGTACTTTACACTGTCAACATTGTCACCTTTTATTTGTGTGTGCTGCTCTGCCTTTTACTTTTTTCCCAACAGTGTGTTGCTGTTCCCTCTGCCTTTCAGCATGTCCCGAGAGCAGCAGGCGGCAGAGCTGGGGCGCAGGGAGACGGCTGCAGTGTGCCACCCCGAGCTGGAGCTTTGCTCTGAGGAGCGGCCTCTGCTCTGCAGCTGGCAGTGGCTTACAGCAAGCAGGGCACCCTGGAATAAAGTATTAGCAGCATTTGTGAAAGAGCATCTGCAATGATCGTGGTTTTTGCAGTTTGTTAGTTTTTCTTGTAAGGCTGCAGAGTACCTGGGGGGACTGGAAAACCTCACTGCTTACTGCTCTCCCTCCACTGCCTCCAGAAGCAGTGGGAAGTCTGTGATATTACTGTCCTTTTGACTGGTTCTTCATATGTCCTTGATACTGCCAGGAAGAGCATGGTACCTAACAAGTTCAAAAAGAATTAACAAAAAAAGAGGTGGTGAATGATTTATGTCCAGGGTTTTTTCCTCCTTCTCTCTGATTCTGATGGGCAGGAAAGTGGCTTTCTATTGACTTGAAAAGCAAATTTTCTTCATCCTGTGTGATGAAGCTGGATAATCAGGCTTTAAAGTGAGTTTGTACTAGAATTAGGGATTTGACCTTCTTTGAGAAAACATAAGGAAAGACCATAGTATGTATGTTTCCTGGGTTGGAAGTAATTTTCTAATGTAAAGGTCTCTGTAAGGGAACATGTCTCCCAAGCTGCTTACAAGTCCAAACTTTTGCACTGTGTCCACATCCCTGACAGTGACTTGCCTGGGAAGGATCCATCACAGCTATTCCTATGTTCTAATTCAGCTAAATGCTTAAACAAACTGTTTCTAATCCTGTATTTATCATACTGACCTGGAGCCTTCATGGACATACGTAGTGAAAAACGTTGCCAGTTTTCTGCACTTTGTTCCTTTTTCAGTAGTTCTAAACATCATGCTGTGTGTCTCTTGCCTCAGGTCTGTGAATTACTCATTGTAAACACCATTTTTCTGTTCATTTTTTCTCCCTTTGGTGCCTTGCCCTTCTTCTTTCCAGTATTTCTCAAAAAATGTGCTGCTATGCGTTACTGCATTTTACAAAAGAGAGCAGTAGTGGTTGCTGACTGAAACACCAGGTAAGAGTTGAGGAAGAGAGACCAGAAATCCAGACTGGAGTAAGACTCCAAATCAGTATGCTCTAGGTCACACAGGTTTCATCAGGAAATCATCCCTCCAATACAAAAAGGTAGAGCAGAACTGTACCATCTGGAGGGTGACATGCTGGTGAGCATGCATTTGTGTGTTGCTTTTAAATGGGAGCAGGAGGGAAATGCCTAAATGCACTCTTTGGGGAGCAGCGGGGGGCCTAGTCCTCCCATTTCTCCAGATGCAGAGATCCCTCTGGAAGCTGATGAGGAGGGAGCAGCTTGGAGAGTAGATCCTAACTGGGTGAATTCCTTTTTCCTGCCCTTTCTCTGACTCGCTGTTTGGAAATTTCTGTTACTGCTTTTCATGTTGTGTCATAGACTTAGCGTCTGATGCTTCATGTCAAGGCCAAATTCTCAGTCTTGGGAGGCTACCATCAGAAACAAATGTGAAAATCTGGGGAGGATTAGAACACCAGAGGTGCTTTCTGTGGTTCAGCTGTGTCTTCTTTGTATTTATGAAAACACCCATACTGTTTCTTTAAATCTGTAGCAGGCGGTAGGCAGGTGTGATGTGGGAGCAAGTGAAACTGAGATTTTGCAGTGAAAAAGAGGAAATCTGACTTCCTGGATGAGGCTGTTTCCAAATTTTTGCTGTGTAAACTTGAGGTCTGATGTACTTTCTGGAGCTGAACACCAGGGACCTTCTCAGTTCTTGTTGCTCTTGAATCAGTTGTAGTTGTGCCTCAAAAAAAAAAGTAAAATATGGATAATCTGGACACTTTTCATATTAGAAAAATGTCAGGAGTAGGCAGTATTCTTCCATGACTTTCCTGAATGTTAAGTTTCATTAAAGAGGATCTATGAATTAGTGCTCTCAGGGTACAGTCTGTGCCAATGGAGAAAACTACTCCAGAGTAGTTTAAGGTGGCTTTTTTAAATTACTGACTTTTTTTCTGGCTCAGGAGGAATGGGGACAAGAAACAGGGAAGGACAGGATCAGGTGTGTGACATCTCAAATGGAGTTAAGAATTGAAAAGATCTTTGTTTCCTCAGAGACCACACTTTAAAGGTTGATGAGGTTGGAGCCAGAGGTGGGACAAAAGCAGGACCTGCGGAGCCAATGCATCTGTCAACTCAAGTAGTAACAGTAAGAGATTTAATTTCATGGGTGAAATTGGCAGTTGTTGTCTCCAGTAAATTGCAAGTCATTGAAATGTTTTGGTAGTGCGGACAAATTTATTTTTAGCATACGATGCATATTTCTTCTGCAGTTCCTATTTTCCTTTCATGTTTGTACTGAGTTTCAAATGAGAAAACCAGTGTTCATTCTGAAGGAATAAAATTATTCAACATTATTATCTAATTAATAAATGACTAACAATACTGTATTAACCTTAAAGTCTACTTTCTATGGATGACATGCTAATGCAGTGTACTGTAATTGGTAATATGTGGATTCACCAGAGTACACTGACCCTTGAAAGCTACCTAGCCATGTGTTATCAGTAGAAAATGAAAAACAACTCATGCAAGAGGAACCCTTTTTCAGAGCTCAAGTGCAGAATATGCTGTAGAGATATATATATTTATTAAAAAGCCTTGCATTGATTAATTTCTTTTTTTTTCTTTATAATATAGCGCTTCCTCTTAAACAAGTTTCAGGAATACAGTAATATAATTTTACTAATACATGCAATGTAAAGATTTTCTGTTGGACTTGTGTAGCTCTCTGTGTATGTGAAATACTTGACTTTTGTAGAGTAACAAGCTTATGCTTTTCCAACCGGCAGATAAATGGTAAAATGAAATTTAGGAATCCCTTGATCACTAGTTTCTTCCTGGCTTTTTAAAGCCTGGAGGGCTGGAATGAATCTCCGCCCGGTGCTGCTTTCAATCTTTCACTCTTCTTGTGAGTTGGTATCCTCAGTTTCATCTCTTCTCATCTGAAGAGCTTGCCAGTCTGTTACTGTTTCTGCCTCCACTGTGAGTTATGCTCCCTGAAGTCCAATGACTGGATGGTTGGAAATTGCTTACAGACACCTAGCAGCTCACAGTAAGAATTGTTGCATTCCAGATATGCATTTTGAACTTTTTCCTTGTTAGACAGATGTCATGGACTGACATAATCAGTTTCAGAACAGCCAGATACTCTTGTTTCTCAATTCATTCATTTTGATCCTTTACTGGATCTTTTTCAAGCTTATACAGTCTTCCCTGGATTTCTGCTGCCCGGTTAGCCTCCCTGTTACCAGCTGTAGTTACAGAACTCTGCTTTGGGACTTCTGAGGAAACATACAAGATGTTGTATACTTGCAGGCTGCATGAAGTGACATACACAGGGTGGTGTTATGAGCTCTACAAGCACTGTTTTTCCTCCAGAGATGTAAATGACTCTTGTGCAATTGTTCACCTCTACAAGCACAGGAAATAACATCATGGAATGTCTTTTTGTGTTTCCAAGGGATAGGATTCAGAGTTTGAGGAGGTTTTTCCTTGGCGGGTATAGTCTTCTTAAATCTGGCACTGGAAATACACAGTTTCTTACATGGAACAGATATAGCAAGAATAGCAAGTCAGTACATCTCCATGTATCTGTGTGTGTTATTTTAAATTACATCTTGTTCTAAAGCCCTGTTTAAATAAATATCAAAATGTATTTTTCTGTTGTTGTTAAGTATGCACTGGTTTACATTACACAGCTGGTAAATTTAAGGGAGAAGCATTCTTGTCCTCATCAGAGACGTCAGATAGGTATGGGAAGACAGAGGTCAAATTCTGTGCAGAGGTGTATCATTTTTGAAATCACGTATGCAGGCATCCTACTTGCAATGTGAAGAGGGATATGTTCATCTCTGATGCATATGGCTCTAAGGCAGCAATTAAAACTGTGACTTGCGTTCGTTTCTGTTAACTGCTTCAGCTGTGCTGTTGTTCCTAATAGGCAATAATACTTAAAATGGCATTAGAAAATCTGAAGCATGCTGCATTTGCAATTGTTTGCTTTAAAGTAAGTTTTGCTTCATTGTAAGAGTCCAGTGTGGTTATTTGGGAGTCACTGCTGATAACAGAATGATTAGAGCTGCTATGAAATAGGAGCTAATCAGCTTTAAGGAACAGATTCACAGTGAGATAATAAAATATTTTCCTGTTCTGGACAACTAAAGAAGTTTCATTTAGTGATGATGATCAAAATAAGCACTTTGAAAACAATTTTAAAACAAATGAACTTGAAAAAAAGCTGCTGAGAAGAAGTTCCTGTAAATTCTTTCATCTGTAAGGTTCAGAGTGACCTCCAGGTCAATCACTTTGCAGTAATTTGCAGAAATATAAATGCCTTAATTAAGCAAGTTTCGGATAAAAGGGGGAGCTAAAATTTTGGCTTTAAAGTGTTTATACATCTATGCTTTTTAGCAGTTGGGGGGGGAGGCAGTGTGTTCATCTCAAGAGTCTAAATGGGATTGCCATTATATCCTCAAAATTCCTGTAGAAATTTTTACAAATTCGTCTGCTTCATAACTGCTGCCACATAATGTTTTCATAACTAGCTAACCTGATGGAAGCAGATAAGATTATCTGAGGCAATTTATTCAAACCTTATGATTGTTGTCAAATATAATGTTTTCAAGGGACCGTGTATTAGCCTAGATTGTACACTGATGGGCAAGCAATTCCCTAAGCCACTAAGAAATTGTACTACAAAGTATACAACTAGTAACTGTTTACAACTTCTTTTTAATTTGAAAGATAAATACTCGAGTACTGTTCTGCCCTGATTTTTCTGATTGTTAGACCATCTGAAATACCCCCTCTTCTTTTATCCTACAAACTGGCAAACGTCCTGGAATAACTGTGGAGGATGTTTGAATCTAAAGCATGAGCATAGATCTAGGTATAAAAGTTCACAGAGCAGCAAGATAATCAGATAATCAGGCTGCTGTTCTTGTGTTATTTGTGAAAATATAAATGAATAGAAGTCTTATGGGTGAATGTGTTCTTGTAAAATAAACAATCACTCCCCCACCCCCCCTTCCTGGCCGAAGTTCAGAAGCAGCCTTTGATAGAGATACAGGGATATATCACCAGCACGGGCTATTAGACGCCAATGTTCACTGCCAACTGTACTACATACTGTCAATTGTTCATTGAAGTGCCATATTACAGACAGCAAAGCAAATATTTGGAGCTCTGCTGTGTCATCTCTGCAATGAGGAGCCAGATCATCCTGTTTTATGGTCCTATTTGACTCCATGTAACCTAACAATGTCATCGGAAATGTAATAGACTGGGTCTTCTCAAAATTTGTAACGATGCTGCAGGGGTGTGTAACAGTAGCTACAGTGAAGTGTAAAATGCATCCTTTCCTATTCTGTTTATATAGGTCTAAATCTGATTTGAATAGGCTTGAGATCCCCCCTGGTGTCTTTTTGAAAGGAGTCCATGAAGCTTCCCAATTTTAATACCTGTGTCAGTAGTCAGGATCAATTTACCTGAGATCTAAATGTGACTCCAGAACAGTGATTTATTTTTCTGTATTTGAGGAGGAAGGGAGGAGGAGGAAACTGCACTGCTTTATGGCTTCAGTCAAAAGAGGCCGATGGCATCCTGCACCTTTTCTTGGTTAAAGCCGGCCAAGGTCCATAACTGGCAGAAGCCACAGAGGTGCCGTAGTTAGCATCATCTCCATTCACTTTTGATTTTCTATTTTGAAAGGCCTCTGGTAACCAGGTTGAAAAGGGAAGGTGTTCACTTCAAGTCCTGGACTTGCATCTCCCTGCTATACTTTCACGCCCTTGCAGTTCATGGTCTTCAGGCCTTCACCACATCAGTATCAAGTGATTAGGCAGTGTGAATGAGCTAAGTTTGTCCTTTTGTAAAAATTGTGGAATGCTTCTGGTTCTTGTTCAATGGAAAAATCAAAGCTTTTTTTATATTTAAGGCTTCTTCATGGGTGCCAGTTTGTTGACTTAACTAGTCTGATTATATACACAAATATAATTAATTGACTGTAATGGACTCCTGTCTCAGTTCAAACCATGTATACTCAGAGTTACTCCCCTCTAAAGAATGGAAGTGATATAGAAAATAAATGCAGTATTTCATTTTTGTGATTGTCCCAGAATACGGTCAGAACTGCCAGCCCTGACCTTACTACTTCATATGTCTTCACTGTCTGCGCAGGATTCTGTTGGTGAAGAACTGAGGCTAATTGGTGCTAATATAAATTGAACAGTAATAACAAAGGAAAAGTAATTACTAAGGCTGATGTGAATTAGCAGAAAAGCTGTTGTAGCAACACCTATTATTGCTGTTTACTTGGTTGTCTGGACCATTGGTTTCTGATATAAAATGGGCTATTTATATAAAAGACCTATTTACAAGAATGGTAATTTCCCACACAACATTAAAAAGGGAACCAGTGAGCAATGATGACATATCTGCCAAATTCACCCAAGCTCACCCAGGTGATGCTGCATATGAAGAAAAAGGCAGATTAATGATCAAATATAGAATGAGGAAAAACTGGGTGGGCAGCAGTACTGTGAAAATACTTGTTAGCAGACCACAAACTGAACATAAAGCTTCAGTACCATGCTGCTGCTTGAAAAAGGCAAACAAATTGCTGTTGGGTGAATGAACAGGATCGTCATATGCAAGACATTATTACAGTCCTGGAAAAGTTTTGGGAAAGATGTGGACAAAACCTCTAGCTCTGTTTTATTGTTGTTCTTTTTTAGACAGCACAAGCTACCAGAAGAAGTTGAGGTACTGTATATTTTACAGTATGTGAAAATTTGTTGTAAACAGAAAGTAGGCCTGTTATTCTCTGTCTCCCCCTGAGAGCAGAGTAAAGAGTTGTTAGCTCAATTTTCCAGCTGGAGCAGGTTTCACAAGGAGATAGTCTGTTCTCCATTGTTGGAAGCCTGTAATAGGTTAAAAGCACCCGTGTGGGTTGGATTATGTATCCCTCTCTTGACTTCGAGCAGGGCAATGGGTGACATAGCTTTTCTAGGCTTATTTTCTGTGAATTATGCAGCATGTGGAATCTTTCAACGTGATGATCTCAATGTCTAGCTGTGTTGGTTGTGCAGGTTTTCAAACCTTAGCTATAATTTTATTAAAGCAGTCTTCAGGATTAAGAACCACCCTGAGTTTTGTCCCAAAGATTAGATCTCTTGGACACAAGCAGCAAAAAACAGTCCAGATTTTGCATTATGTCAACTTTGATTTCTGGCTTCGTTGCCTGAGCAGATGGGATCAGTCCCATCTCAGTATGCTGCAAGGAGAATAATGATGATTGCAACTCTCTGTTGAGGTACTCGGGATATTTCTCATTCAGGGCTTAAATTAGTTTCAAACTGTTTGTAATATTAGTGCATGTTATGCTTATGTACAGCTGAAGGCATGTTGTTTGAATGAGCCAGACTATTCGATCCTACATATTTGTTATTATTATGGGTTTCTTTCCCTCAACTCAGCAAATATGAATGGAATAAATCCTGTCCTGTTAAAATTTGGAATGTATGCACACTGACTTCAGATGCACCAGGATTTCAAAGTCCCTTCCTCCTCCACATAAATGCTAAAAACTTGAGAGCTAAATTTAGCCGAAGGCATTTTAATTTTTTTTAAAGCTGGGAAGATTTATAAACTCCTAAAATAGCAACTTCTTTTGGTACTGATGACACAGTAGTTGCACTAACATTGTTGCTGTGAAGTCTGAGTTTTTTTAGGAGAAGAGTTACAGAAAGTAAAAATACACAAATTTTAATAAGTGTTTTTACAGAAATAAGGAAATTTATCAGTTTCAGTGTGATAACTGAAATATGGGAATTTTGTCTCTTTCTAAACAAAACTCTGCCATAATACCCAGAAATACTTCCCGTTAATCATTTAGTTAAGGCTTTGCCAGCATGTAAATCTTGCCGCAACTGGAAAAAAATCAGTACCCAAAATGAAAAGGGAAACAGAAGCATCACAACAGCAATATACGATGTGTTGAGCATTCAAAATCCTGAGCTATTGTCAAAGGTCTATGAAGCAGGTTGGCCGGCAAATGAGCTGGTGCACCAGGCTGCCACTGAACAGCACTAACAAAAGTAGCTTGCTGCTTGATTAAATTGGTACAGCACAAAAATGGGTGGAAAACAGAAAAGCTGTTTTTTGTGTCTGCCTCCAGAGCCCAGATGCTCAGCTCCTTTGATGCACAGGGTTGTTTGCACGCTCTTGTACAGAGTGGTGACAGAGCTGAGGAAGGCCATGGAAAAAGAATGGGAAGTGCCTGAGAGGAGTGATGCAGCCTCTGCCACTCCATGGAGTAGGAGGAGATGTTATGGACAAAGCCCCTTCAAAAGCATGGCTTGAGTTGGATGTCTTTTTTCCTTTGAAATACTGAGCACTGCACAACCACCAGAATGACCTTCTGGGTCAACAATTTGGTCTTTAAGGATCATGGAACCAGCTGAGCAAAATACTGAAGTTTTTCCCTTCCCTCCCAATCCATTCTGAATCATTCAAGCCTTAAATGTTTGCTGAAACTCATGTTGAATCCGGACAGAAATACTTCCTTTTAAGTACTCATCCAGTTTTTCATGGAGTGACTTTTGCTTTGCTGTGCTGCAGCTTATTTCCATCCTTCCCAAATGTAAGCTGTGACTGCCCTTTGCTTTGGGTTTCTGCAGCACCGAGCCCAGTGCAGGTGCTGTATACAACATCACATCTTGGATGACACTAGAAATCAAATACCGTACAAGTGTGTGAGCAATGGTTTTCATCTCTTCTCAGTCCATACTAAATTTTATGCATGCTTTGATATCTTAGTAGTAACTTCTTTGCAGGGTTCTGTATGGAAATACTTACTGAAAGAATATTTCTGTTTTCTTTGTCCACTAATGTGATACCTCTTTGAGAGAAGAGGTACAGTCCTGGTGCTTAGATGGCTATGGGAGATCAGGTGCCTTGCAAGCCTCCTAGGTTCTTACAATGTTGGTGTTTGGAAGAGTTAATAAAATCTCTAGGTGCCTACATTTCCACTTACAAGCTTAGTGTTTCTTAAGCATTTTTCAGGGTGGTGTCTAGTAAAATAGTAAGAAAGAGCAATCTTCAAAGTTTAAAAAAAACCCGACAAACCCATCTCATCTCTGTTTTCTAGTAAATGCAAACACTGGCCAGAACTTCTGTTGCTCTTGACCAGGACTGAATTGGAAGTAACAGCTTGGTGTTGAAAGCATTTATATCTTATTACTTGTCCCTTGAGTTGTACAGTTCTTCTGCCATCAGGGTTTCACAGAAGCAAATCTTCCAAAGCAAATAAATAAATAAAATCCCAGCTGACAAGCTAATATAGATGGTATGAAACAGAAGGGTAAATGGGGAAAAAAAAGACTGATTTGACATAAACAAATTAGAGCTGTTGACAGTGTGGGTGATTTTGAGAAGTGCAGTTCCATTAAATTCACAGATATGAATCCTGACGAATAACAAGCCATGGTAATTTATATAAACAAGGGAAGGGAATAATGAGTGGGTGTGGAAATCTAACAAGAATTTGGTTGTTAGTACAGCACAAAACATTGTTGCAGTATAGACAGAGTACAGCTAGAGACTGAGAGCCCCTGCCATGATGAGGCAGTTCTAATGTGCAGTGCCTCACTGGAAATGGTCACTACTCAGTGTGAGAAGATTGAAGGAATGACTACTTTTCTCTGCCTTTCACACTTATATCAAAAATAGAAAGCATATTTAATCAGCATGGTTATATTGTAAAGTCACATATAGACTGAGGTCTCTTGGTGCTGTGCTGTAGACTAATGTTTGGGTGATGATATCTCCAAGGCTTATTCAAGCTAGCAAATCCCCTGCACCATACAAGCAGTAGGTCGGTGGTTTGTTCATCGCCTGGAACTCCTTTTCATTCATCTGGCGTTTTATCTGCTTTACCCTGAAGTTTCCATGCAGGTATGTAGTGCTTGTTCAGCGGGGATGGTCAGTATCATACAACCTACTGCTTCCTGCCTGCAGGCACCTCAAGAAGTTCATACCCCTCTGTTCTTATTTTAGAAAGAGTTTTTTTCACCTTTCTTGGACGGTTCTTAATGGGAAAACCTATTAAAAATTCAAAGCACTGTATTTATTTAGATAAAAGCTGTTAATTATAAATGTCCAGCCATATGGCCATTAAGACTAACATTTAGTAGGATAAAGAGGAAATGAATATTTTAGATAATAAAGAACTGTTTTAGAAAATAGAAACTTTCTTGATGTTAGGTTTCATGTAGGTTTAACAATGAAGTGGTGGTTGGTAGCCTGCAGTGGTTCACATTAAAGAACTTGCTTTTATTTTCTTTTATATTTTTAATGCCTTGCTATTGAAGAGTGTCTGTTAAAAGTAAAAAAGCCACAAAAGAAATGCCTCAAGGAAAGCCAGATGGCTGAATATTGGCATCTGAAATGAAAATAAAATATTCAGCTATACATATGTGCCTTAAATACACTTAGCTGCAGTCCTTTGTTTATGAGCCAGACTCTCTTCTCTATTGCTTTTGCATTGGTAACTTTGAACTTGTTTTGCATATGTTTTAGTAGATCAAAGCTGAACAAAAATACGGGTAAGGAAATTTTTGCACTTACTGGTTCTAACCTCCAAATCAAAGATACAAGGTCAGGTTTTTGGCCAGATATCATACCCTGAAGTAGTGGAGGTTATTTTGGACAAGAGAAGAAATGGGTTTGTTTCTGTATTGGTACGTCCATCTGGCAATTTTTTTTAAAGCTCTGAATGTGGACAGGGGTATCGTTAGCAACTTTTAGAAGGTGTTGCAGTGTTTCCTGATAACACTGGTGCTGCACGTAGTTTTGTTCGTACTGAAAATCCTTCAACTTCATCTGTAGCAATGGTGTCCTTGTTGCCTGGAACCATGTTGTGCAAAATGAACAACAGTTCATGAAAGCATGTGTGTAGATAAGCAGATACCAACAACAACTGAAAAGCATAGTGGAGACATATGAAAACTCAGTTGTTCTACAGAAGCCCAGCCAACTCCTGGAGCAATCTACAAAATTCCCTGCAGGTATCCAGCATTTTTCATCTGATATATAAAAGGATAACTGTTGTATTGTTACTGCAATGCCAACCTCCTGCTTTGGTGGAAAAACTTCCTTTTAATACTTGAGTCTAATAAGTCTTGAGACTAACAAATGTGTTTAAAGTACCAAACTTTTAGTACCTGAGTTTCAAAATGTCGGAAGAAAATTACATGGTGTAAATTAAAACTGACTTGAATTACCATTGCATGTCCCTCTGCGCAGTCTCTTCCAAGGCTTTCTTACCACCCTCATCTTTTAGCCCATCTGCTCAAGAGTGCTATGAACTTTTGTGGCATGTGAGACAGTGTAAATACCATTTTGGCAAGTCACTGTATCTAAGTAAAACTGTGAGTGGGTGCAGCTCTATATACCTTGCTCCTGTTGATGTAGAGAGCAAAGAAAGCATGATCAGAAATGAGATGTGGCGGGGGCTGGACTGGTGGCTTTCTATCAGGTTTTCACTGTCAGAGTTGCTGCCTACAGCGATATATTTATAGAGCAGTTATATATTACAGCAATGCTAGATGCTGATTTGGATGTGAAGGAAGATTAGGAGAGTGAAAAATAGATTAAGGTTTATTGTGAAATTGCTTAATCTATATGAAGACATGCAAGATTTGCTTCTTGTTCTTCAGTACAGGGATGATACACAACTCTGAGAAAATATTAGGAAAGAGGCCCATCTAACAGCTTTAGATTTATGCCTCAAATAGATAAAATGTTATTAAAAATGTTCAATTTTGAAACTACTTTTAAATCAGCACAAACAGAGTTTTCTATAGCTCTTAGTTCTTAACCTGCTACCAGTTTTCTCACCCAGAAGCAGTAGCCAGCAGAGATTTCCGGAAGTGTTCTGCAGTCATGAATGCCACTTGCCCAGGAAATGAAAGGGAAATTCAGAGTCTAAGTTTGTATCTGACACTTGACCAACAGAAACACCTAGCACAAGATCTGACATTTGATCTACAGAAAACCTAAGTCAAGTCTGAAATATTAATGGACAGCAGAAATATAGATGAATAGATGCAAAATATTTTAAGAGTGTTCAAATGTTGGTAATGTTTAATAATTTACTTAATTCAGCCACTAGATATTTTGATCTATTCTGGTTACTCAAAACCTGCAGCTGCAGAAGACATGTGCAGTTACTGAATATACAAAAATTAAATGAAAAACACTGGAGTCTGCTATTGGGACAGCAGAAAATACCTTAAACAAAAGCTGTTGTTAGAGATGCTACCACAGGTTAGGGAAACTGTACTACACATACTTAAAGTTCTATAGATATTTAGATTAGGTACCCTCTGAGAAACACTACTTCAAATAATCAGTAACTCTTGTACAGGTGAAGGAGAACCTCGAGAGGTTATCTGCAAGATCAGCAGTGGAGTGTCATGTAGAGGGTTGTATTCCAGTCTACACACTTCTGCTCCTTGTGCAAAATGCAGCTAAGGCAATGAGTGGATCTCCTTGATGGCTGGGCAAGGTGGTCAGGCTCGTCAGAAATGAAACTCTTAAGATGGGGCTCCCAGGATTTTGCGTATCATAGAAAACACTTTGCTTCATGCTGGAGTGCAGCAGGAAATGTGTCAGATCCCTGTTAGGATGCCCGAGAGATGATCGTCTTATGCCTGTATGCTTGCAAGGGAATTTAAGATGCTACAGTGGATATTCAAATCATGCATTATTGTTCAGAGGGAAGCAAGCTTAGTGGGAAATTCATAGCAGGCAAAGGATTTCTGTGCTCTTCAGGTGAGTCAATGCTATCATGATCCCTACAAGCTGATTTGGGCCAGTCACATTAGACTGCTTCCTGCTGCTCATGGGGCAGAGTGTGGTAGTAACTCCACGTCAAACACCAATGTTCATCTATCATCCCATGTTTTGCTTTTTAAGTGGCTAGTAGTAGTACTTGAGTACATCGTACTGACCACCAGTAGAACAAAAGGGACTTTCCTGAGTTGGCTGTTATGATATCTGCATGAATCCATCCTGTATCTTTCAGTTAATTCCCACTTCTCAGGTTTAGTCTAAATGTAGTTTTTGCTGTGTTCGTCCATTTGTTGAGACCTTATTTGGGGAATCCTCTTATATTCTAATTTAGATTTGTAAAACCCTCCCACGGTTGCAGATGGAAAAGTATTCAGTCACTCTATCTTATTCAATGTGAAAGTAAGTCTGTTTCAAAGCACGTGTCCCTCATTTGGATGGACATCTTTCTAACCACAAAAATTGGGAGCTGGATACATAACCTGCCTGGTTATGTTAACCTTTGTCACACTGACCTTCACCAGCTAGAGATCAGGGAACAGTCAAGTCTGTCTTCAATCCTTTGTGTCACCCTCCCAGATAATTTGTTTTAAATTGTACAGCAACAACATTTACAGATGGAACAAGAATCCCTTAGCCCATGTCTGTCTTTATTACCTTTTATTTTCCTGCCTTGAAACTATTTCCAATTAAACCTCAGTAAAATATGAGGTATCAGAAATGTTAAAATATCTTGGCAATGAAGAGGCATGAAACAGATGAATAATGAGAAGCAGAAGATAAGAAGCAGTAATACCACTTTTATCATGGAGTGCCTATTCTGACAGAGAGTTCACATCACCTTTTACTATTTCATATCCTATTTATGAGTCACAGGGATGATTAAGGAAAAAAAATCCCACAGAAGAGCAGTCCTGAGATTTGTTTAACTTGTGGAAATGAGAAACTTCAAGGCCTCTTTTGCTAAAGATAAAGAAGAATCTATCTGAGATTGCCAGTGCACTTTAGAGAAGTGTGGGGATAAAGGAAGAAGAAGAGGAGATGCTCGTGTATTTTTCTTGGATGTGCCCACTTTGAGCAGTATGTGAGTGTAGCTGACACAATATCATACGCTGCTTCGTTTTTATTTCTTCCCAGATACTGACCTGGGAAAATTCTGCGTCCGTGCATAATGTACATTTGTGATAAATATAAAAAGCCAAGCTCAGTGAACAACGAGGATGAGAAAACGGGGATCTGGATACTTCCCATGCAGCTTTCTTAGCCCTTGTATGATTTTTCTGAGAAAATCATGTTTGAGCTATAAAACTCAATGAACCTGTTTCTCTTCTTTTTTACATGAGTTTTATAGGGATGTCTCTCCTTTGCTTTCAGTGAAATATGCTGATCATTCTCACTACTGTGAGAAATTTGAGTCCTGTGGTGTTTGACAACTTATAAAGATTCACGAAATTATCTCTGTTTTGTCTAGATGACAAAGATTCTAGCCACTGTTTTGGGGGTGCTTCTAAACATGAATATGTGGTGTTATTTATTTTGTGCTATTTGTTTATCCTTGTTTTTAACCCTATCTGAAAAGTAGGGATAAAAATGCTATTAAATATTTCTGCATGGTGTGCTAAAGGGGCAAGTTTGCATAAGCCAGTGTGGACAGAGAAACAGTGAGAAATAAATGTGGAGGCATCAGGTCTGGGTCTCAACACCGTGGACAATTGGGGTAGCACAGAGATACTCAGCAAAACTTTTTGGAGGACAAAGGTATAATGCAAAGGACCAAAAGCAACAGGGTAGTCTTATGCAGAGGGGAATGTAATCACTCAAAGAGTTCCTTGAGATGTCTGAAGGATGTAGCACAACACTGATCAATCATGCAGAGTGCTGAACTCAGTGTCAGCCTCTTACTACCAGTTAAGCATGGCATGAGATCAGCTTTGTGTCTTTATTCTTTACATCGTGCTGTGGGACTGAGGAGATAATGAAGACTAGGTTTGATCCAAGTGCCATGTTTACTGTACATGGCTATATAGCAGCCCAGAAGTTTTCTGGTGATCTTTGTAACAGAAAAGATGGAAGCCGTAAGAAAGTCCCTTAAATTGTGTGGTAGTATGCCTGATAATTTATGACGGACCGTAAAGCTGGTGTCTCAAGGATCTGAGTTCCACTATTGCTTGCCACTAAGCTGGCAGCTTTCTACTGCAATTCATATTGCCTCAAAAGATCTTCAGCTTAACAAGCTGGTATTTTCTGATTTTAAGAATGCTTTGTCAGAACATCTCTGAGCAACTCTTCAGCCATATTCACAACAGCAGCCTGTCAAAGGACTTGCAGTGAGCATTAACTAAGGTACTCAAAGCTGAAAAGAAAATGAATGTGCAGCTGGTTTTCATAACATATTTCTTTTTTTGTATGTGTAATCAACTTGTATGCTATGGAGCCTTTAAACCACATTTGTTCTCTATACTGCACTAGGGAAAGCTCCATCTATAGTATGTTGCAGGCCTACAATGTAATTGTTCCATTCAAGCAGAAAAAATCAATACAGCAAGAAGCCCACTCTAGGAGGACTGCAGCAGAACCTATGGAAATAGCCTTAATTCCTGAGTAAATGGGTTTGTAGCAGCAACTTCATCACCCTAGAATCACAGAATGGTAGGGGTTTGGGAGGGACCTCTGGGGATCATCTAGTCCAACCCCCCTGCCGAAGCAGGGTCACCTACAGCAGGCTGCACAGGACTGCGTCCAGATGGGCTTTGAGTATCTCCAGAGAAGGAGACTCCACAACCCCTCTGGACAGTCTGGTGCAGGGCTCTGTCACCTTCAAAGTAAAGAAGTTCTTCCTCTTACTATACTATGCAGAAGTAAAGGAAAACTGCTTGCAATTCTGCTCCTCTCACACACCTAGATAAGACTGTTTAATCCAGTCCTCAGCAAAGCTGTCTCAGTGACAGTATCTCAAATTCAATTCACCGTGGACAAAGTTGTACTTGTCTGAGTCACATACATAGCATTTCCCCTAAAAGGAGAGGCAAATGGTGCATAATCTGAGAGTAGGTATGCAGGGTAAGGAGGAATGACATTGATCAAGGAGGTTGTTAGACAGGAATTGTGCTGTAAACATTTTTCACCTTTGTAATGTCAAAGGAAAATAACAAATTCAGTGTCCATTGCCACCTCGTTTGCATAGCTTACAGTAGGACAATGACTTTTGGATTTGCTGGCCCGGGAAGGCTTTTTTATTTTGACTTCATGTTATAGGTTAAGTAACTGGAATAGAAGAGACCTATGTAATGGAAACTTTTTCAGAGCTATGCCATTGCTGCTGTTTTCGGGTTAGAATAGTAGCAAAATCTTCCCACACTCCTGACTTTTTTTTTCTTTAGAAGAGAATTCTGGCAAAAAATCAATTTTTTAAAATTTCTTTTTGGTCACTAGAAAGCCTTGAAATACTAATATGAGATTCTCCTGATAATGGAGGAAAAAGCATTGCCATTACAGTCCTGCAAAATATGTAAGTTAGGATGAAATTTCCATTAAACAAAGTATACTCTGAGTGTTGAGTCAGAATTGGTCTATGTAGATTTGTAGGCAGAGGCACACAATGCCATCTGTTTTGAAAGGATTTTGAATGTTTAATCTAGATAAGAAAAGGGCTAAATACCACTGTAATTTTTGGGCTGTGCTGCTTATTTAATCATGGGTTTTGATCTCTTAGTGGTCCGAAATGGTTGATGGCACCTGAGAATAAAAAGCTCAGAAATGCCCATAATTTCTGCCCACTACTCCACAGTCACCTACTTTAAGTGAAAGATGTCCATTAGATGTGGTTTTACTCTGCTCAAGAGATTTTCCTGGCTTCCTGTGCCTCACTTAAGTTGGATCTGATTGCATTTTTAATTAAATTATTTTTCAGTTGGAAAATGTTGATTCACAGAAGCCAAAACATTTTGGGGAAATGTGCTGATTTGTAATTTCTTTCATCAGGTTGACTGTCTGGCTTTCAAAAAAGATTCTATTTTGGTTCTTAGAAACCAGAAGTAAGTTCAGGCAAACCACAAGTCTATTTCACGTGCTTCCTTTTGATCCTCTTTCCCAGGGATTACAGAAAGGATTAATTATTTAAGGTTAATATTTAGTCTTTGAAATGTCTCATTGCTCTGTTTAGCTGACAGGATCTATTTTGTTATGGGGTCATCTGTTCTGTCTGAAATCAAAAAATACTCCAAACTGTGCTTTCTCAGCCCTTTCCCCTCCCGTTCCAGGGCAGCAACTTAATCTCTTCTTTCCTTTTACAAGTTGCACATCAAAAACGTGGGAAAATGGAGTCAAGTGTGTAGTAATATAAACTCTGCATTTCCCTTCTGGCCTGTTAGTACACTCTTTCTGGAAATGTTGGTGTCTTCTCTCTTACACTTTTTTCTTTAACTTAGAAAGCAAGAGTAAGGCAGAGGCCACTTAACAACTTTCCCATATGAAATCTCTCGTTGATTTGTTTCTGTTTGGTGCCCCCTTACCATTCACTTGTCCTTTGGCTTGTTCTTGTAAATAAGATTGTGTTGCAGTTTCTTCGTATCTGGATGGGTAACAGCAGTTGCATCAAATCTTTGTTTTTAATGACACCTGAGGTTTCTTCACCCCACACTCACAACAAATCAAATGCTACTGATAGCAGGAAAAAAGTCTGAATCCCATTCCCAATTTGTTGTTGGCTCTATGCTTTTTTGGTAGGTTTTTGCTTTGAAATATTTCCAGAAAATAGCAGTACCTGGCCTTAAATGTGTAAATTCAAGGCAGACAAAGTTGTTCCTGTTTACTTCTCACGTTTACACTGAAACAATGCTAGACACACCATTATTGATATTTTGTGTTATCCTGAGTATTTATGAAAAAAATCATTTACTTTTTCTATTGGTATGGCTGGGCAAAAAGCTACTTGGTGTTTCAGGGCTGTTCTGCAGACAGATGATTGTTTTACAGAAAGATGTAATTTTGTGGTTGGCCTTTACTGGTGCCAGGCCCATTTTCCAGGAAATTGAGGACGTTCAGTTTTGCAGGAGTTTTACATTGGAAGATGTGAATTGTAACTTCCATGGCATTGTTGATTATTATTTTCTGGATGGGATTAGTTTAGCAAGTACTTGATGGAGTTTAGATGACAAAGAAAAACACTTTAATGTTGAAGATATGCCATAGTAATGGAATTCTTAAATACAGATTGAGGAAACTTGGTCTTACAAAAGGGCAAAAGGCCTGATCTCACAGGTGGTTTGGTCTGTTTCTGACTTCATGAACTGGAGTTGCCTCAAGAATTCAAGGAACTGTAAATTCAACCGACTCACATCTTTGCAAGGCTGCCAGAAAGCAGTGCTTTTAGCACTTCTGTATGTGATGGCATTGGTTTGTATGCCTATAGACTAAGAAAACACAGTTCTTCCACCCAGTATTTTATCAGCTGTAATATATAAAATGTGAGTCATTTTCAGTTGGTGTAACAAGTAAGACAGTAATTCCAAACAAAAGCCAGTCACACTGTACTAATCACTTAACTCTGGTGAGCAGAGTGCAGTTTTTTTTTCTGAAGGGTAGCCTGTGTACAAGATGTACTTAATTAGTTTTCATCAGAGCTATGGATTCTCTATTTGAGGATTATAAATAAGCCAGGAAAACCTGGCATAGCTGAACTGCTGTGTGTGAGCTCAGTGCTCAAAACGGTGCCAAGGTGCATATAGATACCAAACAATACCATTGTAAATTTACTGAGAAATCTTGTGGTGAAAATAAAGGTTAAACTATGATTTAGGATTCATTTTGTATACTTCTCCCTTCTTCTATCTGGATATTGGTTACAGAGCTCTTGTTCTCCCTAGCGTGCCAGCATTTCAACTGATGATGGTTCATGATGGGCATACTATAAAATGCTTAAGTGTATTTTGAGAGTTGAAATGACTAACAAATGCAATATATATGAATGTGATATATTTGTAATGAATTTGACACACAAAAAAATAATTACAGTAGTGTGGAGAATGTGGTTTGACCATAAGGATGCCAGGGGATCTTAAGCTATTAAGGCTAAAGCTCTGTCCTTAATTCACCCTGTCATTTCTAGGTACTAGAGTACATGACACCAAATGTAATCTACTGTCTCACATCTAGTGTAAAAAAAAGAAAAAAAAAAGTATAATGTGAAGTATATTGAGCAAAAGGAATCTGCTGTGAACAGAGCTTCATGCTACAGTTTTCACAGAATATATTTAGGATGGGGATTCACAATTGGTTGGGGGTTTTTGTGCATAAACTCTTTGTAACACTGTAAAAAAAATGTCCTGCAGAATTATTCAGTGTAGTTAAGAGTGCAGAGTATTTAGAATGACATATTAGAAAACAGGTACTTAGGAGAATGTAATGGCTCAAGATAACAGAGAAATCTGTTTTTTGCCTCATTTGAGCTGTGTATATGTATTGTGTAAATCCATAGAGTTATATTCAAGGTGATTAGCTAGGATTTAGTTCTGTGTGGGAGCAGGGGGAAAAGGTCTAATGGAAATGTTGACAGACCATTAACTAGAGTATCACTAATGGGTGCTATAATAGATAGAGATATTTTTAATTGTAAAGGGGTTAATTGGTATTCCTCATTTGCATTCCTTTCTTCCTGAGTGGTGGCAATTTGAGCTCATCCGTTGATAGGAATGGCTATTATACTGAGACAGTATAAAGAATCACAATATTTTCTCCAAGAAAATAAGCAGGAGGGAAAACCAGAAATATGTTAAATGACATAACATGTTTAGCCAGCTATAGCTGTGGAGAAAACTGATTTTCCTGAGAGTTTATTTAGGGAGTGCCAACACGGAGTTATTGTTTCCACAGTAATTAAAAGAATTTGATTTTTTTTTTAATTGCTGTATGTCTGTGTATGGGAAAAATAGCTCACATTGGTCAAAGTGTTTACATGACTTACATGTTGCTGCAAACTTCAACCCTTTTCTCTGTGGAAATAAGGATTTTATGAATGTAAGAGAGAAGGTACTGCTCTTTCCTTTTCCTCAATCTGAGGTGGTGAGGGAAGTGTTTACACAGCCTATATCTAGACACCTGGGCACCTAAAATGAGGCTTATATCCCTAAACTGGTGGGAACAAATTGAGCTTCTGCTCCCTGTTGCCCTCGTGGGAGCTGAGTTGGTTGGTGACCAGAGGAACTGGTCAGCTGATGCCAGCCGAGGCTACCAGGTTACCTCTCACCTAGTCACCAGCCTGTTCTGTCCTCTCATGCTTTTTAACCTTGGATCATTGTGTGGGGTTTAAGCCAGGAGCAGCTAACGAGGGCTGGGGGAGCCTGGCCGCATGCTGCTGGGGCAAGCTGCTGGCAGTGACTTCTGACTTCATGACAGTCAGCCTCCATCATCTGCCCACAGCTCTCCACGCTTGGAATGGGCTCCAGGGGCTGATGATCTCCAAACGCTGGCTGCCTATGGACCATAATGAAGCTTAGAGCCTACCCAGTACCTTACGTAGTTACTGTGTCTCTGAGTGTGACTTGCTGATTTGGATGATGTGAAGAGCACAAGGTCACTAGCCTCCCTTCACACTAAAAATCTCCCATACAAAGCCTACCTTTTCCACCAGAAGTCATTGTTCTTCAACTCTAGAGTTAGTGAGACAATCTTTGTCTCATTAAGAAAAGCAAACCAAGAAACAAACACACATCCATGCCCTCAGTTTCTTCTTTTCTGCTGTGGCCATCTCTTCTTTGGCTTAAGGTCGCCTTAACCCCATTCTCAATTTTCTTTCCTTGTTGTTGCCTGTTGCTCCTCCTTTTTTCTCCCTAGTCCTCACTGAGCTGTGCATGCTCTCTCTAGGGATCTAACAGCTTTTTCATCCAAACTTCACTTGCCCTCCTGTCCCATCCTAAATTGTGTAGCAACAAATATTTCGTGCGGATCTTTATTAAATACTGAAAACAAACACATTTGAAAAATATGTTATACAGTTGTGTTGTTTGTAAAGCTTACATGTATTTTACTGAACAAATAGTGTCTTTCAGTTTCTTTAGAACGTTAACGCCTTAAAGAATTTAGCCAACAACAACAATTTGCTCTTAAATACCATTTTAATGTACATAGCAGAACTATATTATTTAATAGAGGAATCTGCCAATTTGCCAGTCCTGAAGTACAAACTGCAATTTCTTCTCTGAGTCTTTCCAGTCTTTCAGTATTTACCATGCCTGTAATTAGTGGCCCAAATGCTTTTCTGATGAAAGTGAGCAACCCTGGCTTTCCCCATCTTTGCCCATTTCCTAACTAGATGGGACTGACTTGCCTGTAGTGCTGAAGAAAATTTGCAGATTATATTAATGAGTGCAAATAGGAGACTTCAAATTTCAAGAAAGTTTCTCAACTCCCATTCCCAGACCTCTTGCTCCAGACTTTATGGTGGGTCACTTGTATTGATTTGGTGATCTGTGGGGTTCCAGGCACTTTTTTTTCTTTCTTTCCCCAGAGTTCAGAAATGCCATGAGGCTCACTGGAGCTTCTTGTTCACAGCTGAGTCTCTGAGTAGCTCAGATGAAAGCAAGGAGTTGGCTTCTCCTGAATGAGACCCAACTGGCCTGCGTTCCATCTACTGGGCCATGCTGGGTCTCTGCTGCTCACTCATTACATAGGCAGGGTGGTCCTCTCACAAGTAATAACATCCATGTGGTGCCAAAATCCCAGGCTAATTCTCAGCTTGATCGGTTTCCCAATCTGCCTCACCACACGGCCAAGCAGCATTTGTGCCAGCATAAGGCCAGAGGAATAGCTGTGGGTGGGAGCAAAGCAGAGCTGCATTCTTGAGTCTGTTTTTTTAGCTGCAGTGCTAGCTCACACAAATTTGAAATGCCTGGAGACGGTCAGGTTCTCCAGTAAAGCACTTTGAGACTTGCACACAGAGTCACATTTGTATACTGCGTACATACCCTTCTCTGCCTGCCTTAAAGTAATTGAGTGGTTGCATGTACTTGTCACAGTTATTGTGGAGTTTCTAGGGCAGAGAGGACTGCCTGTCAGCTCCCCGACTGCCTGCAGGATTTTGTTTGCTCCTGGAGGCTCCAGCAGGCCAAGTCTCAGTGCAACAGCTTTGGCATGTGTGCTGCTTGGGCACCGGAGTCATTCAGATGATAGAAACTTAAAGCACACTACTGTCTGTAGCATAAGGACTTTTCACTTTAAAAGTCACTGACCACTTTGGCAGGGATACCATTCTCACGCTGTGAAGTGCCCTCTGCATTGTGTAGTGCAAGGAAGTGATTGGGTTGAAAAGAACACCCTCCTCTTTCTTTTTTTTTTTGATTCCCCCTCATTCCCACCCAAAATTATTTCTGTTCTGGATCATTTCCATGACCCAGTTCCCTGCAAGGCCACACAAATAGGAATGAACAACAGGGTGAGGGGGTGACAAGCAAGCTTAAACTGCCTTGCCTTCCTACTCCATAGGCTAAACAATGCTTCTTTGGGACTAGAAAATGGAGGTTACGATAGCAGAAATACAGCGTAGTGTGAGCGCAACCATACTGACACAGCTAGGTTTATCCTTGAATACTAAAACCACCTACTACCCCCTGTATGAGCTACAGTTTTGCTAGTAGAACTCCATCTATGTTGGAGGTTTTTGCCAGCATCCACTATGCTATAAATACAAATGCCTGTATTTGGGACCTGACTGTAGAAATGTATCTTTACCAGCTTTAATTGATTTTAGCTAGGAGCTAACTGGCTCCAGCAGAACTACTTACAGCTTAACATTTCTGTTGAAAATGTATCATTTAGTAATTAATGGGTTTGGAAAACAGCCAGAATCTTTCAATCTAATTCAGTTTAAGAAAAAAGAATCAATTGACTCTTTTTTTTGAATGGTAAATACAATGAAATATTTTACAAAAAATCATGGTTAAAAATAACCCAGTTGCACCAGCTGTCATGTAGGATAAATCACTTGAATCAGGACATGATCTTTGTGATTTGTGGTCTATGCAAATTAGTACAGGGTTTTTCCACATTTTGTATTCAGGCAAAGTTCCCTGTGGACTTCAATGGGAATTTTGCCTGAGCAATAACAGCAAAATTGGTCCCACGTGAAAAAAATTGGTCACTGGGGAAAATTAGGAGATTTTTCTTAAAGGCACAGATGGCAGTTAAGCATTTAACTTTAATTGGCTTTTTACATGACTGAGGACCCCTCTACTGTTGTACTGTTAGGATAATCCCCCTCAGTACTCTGAAAAGAGAAATGTATACGACGGTGGTGGATAGTCAGTAGCTGGGAGGGACAGGGCCAGTGTGCTCCAGGGAAGTGAAAGGGTGCTACAGAGAGATGTGAACTAGCTGAAACAAATGCCAAGATGGAGATGGAGCAATGAGAGCTTTCTTTACTCTTACTCTGAGTGTAGTTTTAGTTGTTGTGGAAGCACTGTATGTATGAGGAGGGAGAGAGGGGCAAAAGGAGCCAAATACGACTGGGAGAAGGAGCAACTGCAGAATTTCCAGGTTTTTAGGAATGCTTGAGGGGAAAAGACACGAATGTTAAAGCTTATCTGGGGCATGTAATGAAATAATTTGGGAAAAGTGGCCTCAAAGGCTCTATCTAGTATTTCAGCATGTCATGTTGAAAAGTAATTGCGAAGAGATTGCTAGGTTTTCACTTTGCTTAGCATGATCATAGACAGAGACTAAGAGCACAAACAAACCAAATCTGAGAAAGTTGCGTAAGGTCAAGGTTATGCTGAGCACTGCACTTGGTTTTCGATGTAGTTTGTTTTCTATGCCTTTTCCTCAAATTAACCCACTGCCATTTAAAAATATTTATTATCTCAGGTTTAAATCCAAATAAATATCTAAGCAGCTTTTTACACGCCTGCACATTCAGTGCAAAAGGCACATCACGATGATTGCTAAACCAAGACTTATGGTGAAGCATAGGTAAGATTGTCATTGAAAATTTCAGTTGCCTCACTCATATGTGAAAATGATGATTGTGAGTAAACTATTGTTTCATCATGAAATGAAGACAGTTATCTTGTTTCTAAGAGTTGGGAGTGATTAGAACCAGATACCAGGTGCTGGAGTCAAGAAAAGCCAAATGCAAGTGCTGGAAAGGTCAAAGATAGTAACAAGGCCAAGGTTAAGAGATATGGCCAGAGATCAGGCAAGGAATCCGTACTGCAAGGGGTGTGAAGTGACTAGAGCAATTGCATACTGGCAGAAATAGAAACTAAGAGTCAGGACTAAGCATATAGGAGGCAGGAAAAAGTAACTGAATCTAAGGAGGCAGGGAGAAAGAAGCAAACAACTTTAGCTTATCTTAGCCAAGGGTTGTGTTAATCAGCCAAAACCAGCATCTCAATGGCCTTGTATTCGTAAGTGTGGGTGAACTGCCAACCCTTTGCTTCCCCTGTGATGAGTCTGACTTGGTAAGCCTTTGGTCTTGACGAAATCTGTCTGATAGGAACTATGTATCATTTTGTTGCTGCATGGCCAGTGGCCTCTCTCTCTTCTCATTCACTGGGATGCAGAGTTTGGGTACGGGGAAACAGGTTCATGCCGCACTCTCCTTGGTCATGAATTTCCAGGCTTAAGTCCTCCATTTCTGGTTATAATTTCAGGTTTTTTAGCTCTTATGGAGTGTCCTTTCATGGAACTCTTCATCTGTGGCCTGGAGGTCAGATGTAAAAATCCGTCATTGGACTGCCTTCTCAGGAGAAGCTTCAAATGACCTGGGGGATGGTGCATTCAAAGTGGAGAAATCTGTCCTTTCTGACTCTCATAAATGCAACTAATTACATAATGGTTCCTGGACCAAGTCAGGTGTTACCAGGTTCAAACCTGGAAACAAAGGAGTTTCCTTTTCTTGGAGAGCCTTCCTCCTCCATTCACCAACCAAATAAACACTGAGTCAATAACACTGAACTCTAATCTATTTGTTCTCAAGCTTGCCTTACTTCAGGGACAGGCAGACAGTCTTTCTCAGTCACTAAGTGTCTAGTTAGCATCTTAAATTGAATATTCTCTTCCTCTTGAAAGCCCTTTGTCTCTCCACTGCCTGCAGTCTTTAGACCTTGCAAATCCACTTGTCTCTGAGCCTGAAAGGGCTTGTCATCCTCTTGGCAAAGAAGCCTCCTGCAGAGGTCTGCCTTCTCCCTATTTTACAGTGTGTGCTTCCAGCCCACTTACAGCAAGGCCAGGCAGAGGCTGTGGTATCGTGCAACAGTTGTAAGACCGGGTAGTTGCCAGTGTGCATTTCCAGAGCAGATTGCTCGTCTCCTCTTTTCCCAGCATCCAAATGCCAACCTCCAGTCAAGTGACATCTTTCCTTGTCTTTATGTATATTTATGTTACATACATGTGTGTGAGTGTGTACAAACACATAAATAAACAAATGAAATGGGTTCTTCTATGTGCTATGTAATGAAGCCTTGCACAAATTTTTAAGAAATTCAAAGTGAGTGCAAATAATGTACATCTACCAGAATTCAGTGTGATTGTAATCTCCAGGAAGGACCTGGAGCAAAGGAGATGGGGAGAGGGGATTCACAACTAATATGAGGAATGAATGGCTCTCCACTTCTAGCTGTCTGGAGACCAAGAAGCCAGGTGTAGACCTCTGCAATGTGAGAGCACAGGTGGTAATTTGTGGAGGTGCATATATTTGTACTGCTTAGGCCTCTTTTATGACTAAGGAGAGAAAGCCAGTCGCAGCTTCATTAAGGTTGTCACTAAACATGTTCAAAGATGATCATAGCACTGTTGTGTAAGAAACTTGGGGAAAAAAAAGACAAAACAGGTTACCTGGGTTTTGATCTAGCTCTTCTGCCATCCCTGCAGAAAGACCCATGATTGATTCTGTAGGTGCTTTTTCCTGGGTCTATGCTACCTGGCTGTGCAGGCAGATAAGAGACTTTTCTGTGATTTAACCAGTAGTGGAACGGCCTACCTTGCAGCACTCGTGGTATTTCCCCAAGTGCCCTTCCCACAGTGCTACTGGAAGGAAAGATGGGCATTTCTTTCCATAGCTGATGGAGATAAAGTCCCCAGGAACCTTGGTGCAAGAATGATAAGGTGTGGAAATTGACAAAAGTTGCAAGAACATACATATTCTGGAAGATGATTGTATCTGGGTTAGTTCAATTACTGGAATGAGCCATGTGGTGAAGGCATAACCAAGTGTTTCACGCTTATGGATTGAGATTTGTAGTTCTTCAAATTGCTTATGAAGCTGTAATGACTTTAGAGTGATTATCTTTGTTAATGTAATGTGGAAAGAGATCTGACTGGGCAATATCTCTATTTTCAGTGCATGACTTGGGGTAGAGATAGGGAAGGTCTGAAATTCTGGAGGAGTATTGGAAATAAGAGGCTATTATGTGACAAGAATCTCCAGCTGATGAAAATCAAAGAATTCCCCAATTGCCACACAGCCACAGCTCTTCTTAAGGTAACCTTCAAGGAAGGAAAAATTCAGAAGCAGAGCTGTGGGCTAGCCTCTGGGCTAGGGAAAGCACTCTCCTTCCAGGACTGCCTCCAGTTCTTCTATACGGTAGGTACTTCCTTTCCAGATCTCTTTCCCTAACAAAAAGAAAACCCCTCCAGATCTTCAAATCCACTTCTTCTGTCTTTGTAACCCTTCTTAAAGAATCNTTTTGAAATGGTCTCTTAGACATGTTACGTGGAAGCTTCCACTGCACTGTTTCATAGGGTTGCAAAAGTCTGCTGGGCCCTGCACTATTACAGTGAGCAGCAAGTGAGTTATGAGTGATTAGGAGAGAGAGTTTTAGGAGGGGGCTTTTTACAGGCGATGGTTCCAATGTTAGTATTTGCCGCTGTTGCATGAAAGGAGGTCACCATGTTTTGCCATGTGTCTAGGTGGCTACCTTGAGTGCTCCAGTTGGAAGGTAGTGAATCTGCAGGAAGTTCTCCTGCACTCTGTCAGAGAGGTCTTATTTGTGTACTAGCCTTGATTTCAAAGCAACACATGTTCACATGTGAAGGACTTTATTCCATGATGCTAATTTCTGTTACTCGTTTTAGAAATAAATGCAACTGTTCTTGTAACATTAGAATAAAGATTTATGCAAGAGAAAAATATGCCTGTAACTCAAGAAAGGAGGAAGAATGAAATGGTGTTTAACAACGGGGTAAAGCATTCAGTGTGCCCTCAGACATTTCCCCTTTTACTGGCTTTTGCGCAGGGAATGAATGCTTTTGCTTTGTGTCCAGGCTGCTGGTTTAGGGGAGAGAAAGCAAAATTGCACATATTCTGCAAGGAGGAGCTATAACACAGATAGATCCAGTTCAGAAACAAGGAAATGCTTTCTTCCAAACCATTACATTCACAGATTCTGGATGAGCGTAAAACCGTGTAGTTTCACCCTGAATGCTTTTCAGACAGAATGCTTCTTTCCCGAGTGCACATCTCATATCAGTATAAGTAAAATGGCATAAATGTCATGCTCATTCTGTCCGAGTAGCATAGTTTTGTTCTTGTGCAATGGGAGCAGGTGGTGGGAGGTTGTTTGGATGAGGTTAAGAAGCTCCTCCCCTCTTTCCCCAAGCAGCAGTCTCATCTGCGTCAGCAGTAATTGTGTGCCTTGCACTGCTTTTCAGTGAGGGTGAGTGCAGAAGATACGTCAATCTGAGGTATCAAACTGAGGCTTAGATGTTGCTTTTGTGGAACAAAAGTGGCTGCTCATTTCCTTGAGCCGTAACACGGGCTAAGGGTGAACTTACACATTCTCCGTGGAAGAACAATTTGTTTTTGGGAAGGGAGAAGGAGGGGGGAAGGGCGTTGCTTCATATTCTTTCCTACCTATAGACTAAACGTGTGGTACCGTGCTGTTCACGCAGATATTTTTTTTCTTCCGCCGGATTATTTGCTAATCGGCCTTCAGAGAAGTGGAGATACGCGAGAGACTGTCGCCCAGCCAGGCGGCCGAGCCCAGCGGCCGGGCCCCGGGAGCCGAGGACCGCAGCAGCCGCCGCTGCCCGGCTGCGGGCG
>Ga0065711_1027534_pt1 | contig 48342 bp, 24 predicted proteins | sample Hoacrofraction12_FD_59098 | JGI IMG/M metagenome (GOLD analysis project Ga0065711, IMG submission 59098) | Hoatzin crop microbial communities from Cojedes, Venezuela - Epithelial fraction 12 v2 (version 2) | ecosystem: Host-associated > Birds > Digestive system > Esophagus > Crop | place... | reverse complement strand
GCTCCGTCGGCCCTGCCCCGCGATGCCAGAGGAGAGGCGAGCGCGGGCCCAGCTCGCCCACGGGCGGTGGCCCCACAAAATGGCATCGCGGGGGCGGAGGCAGTGGTGGCAGCTGCCCAGGCAGTGAGGGAACGGCGGGCTGATGGGCTGAGGTGGCTGTGTCCGCTGGCGCAGAACTCGCGAGTTCCTGGTACAGGTATTCTGAAAATAGGACTGGAAACTCGCTTTTTCAGTATTGTGTTCAAGTAATTTTCCTGCAGTGAGAGGCAGGGAGGCAGATAGTGAAGAAACATGTTTGGGGATCTGCATCTTCAGGGGTAAAGGTTTCTCAAAAGAACTTAAGCAGCTAGTAAAAATTTTAAAAGTGCTAAAGGGCTTTACTTTCATTGCGTGCAGTTCTCATCTGCATTTTTTGTTGGCCTTCCTGCCAAGAACCATCAGCAGCTTTATTTCTTCAGGTGAAATATTGAAAGGTTTATTAGAGATCTAATTTCTATTAATTGTAATGAGAATTGCATTCCTATCCTTGGGTATACTCATCTCAGTTCCCAAACTGCAGGGATAACATTGGTTTTAGAGGATTTTTTGGGAGTTTTAAATATTGGAGAGTTGCTCAGCTGAAGACACGCAAGTATTACAGACGGAGTACCTGAAGATACATAAAGGTAAAGCAGAAAAGGAACAAACTTACTGAAAGAGCACAAGGAAAAACATGTACTACTCTGTGATTCTTTCTTGATCATTCTAGTGATAGAAGACCAGAAAACTTTGACTGTTAAAGCAAAAGCTGCAGAAAGTTTGTACACAAGAGAAAAGGCCAGTCAACATATTTCAACACGGGCTCCGTGTTTGTCCTGGGTTTGGCCAGGACAGGGTTAATTTTCACCGGACTCCAGGAAGGGGCACAGCCGGGCAGGCTGACCCCACCTGGCCAAACAGAGCCGGGTATTCCATACCATGTGCTGTCATGCTGGGTTCTGGTGAGGGGGAGCTGGGGGGGGGAACTCACTCGCGGCTCGGGAGTGCGGGCACCAGTCCAGTCTGGGAGAATGGCTCTGTGGGTCGTGCGGTTTGTGTTGTGTTTTCTCCTTATCTGTATCGTTGTTGTTGCTGTTCCCTTTGTTTGCTGTTCTGTTAAACTGCCCTTATCCCGACCCACCGGTTTCTGCCTGTTTCTTTCCATTCTCCTCCACACCCCGGCGGGGGGTGGTCGTCCGCGTGATGCTTTTGTTGCCGGCTGCAGCCAAACCAGAACAGCGTTTTAAGATCCGCTCTTTTGTTCTGTTTGCATAATAAAGATTTCCATAATTGAAATGGAGAAATAAGTATAGGAGGTTACCATTTCAGTTTACATTATGCCAAAATACTTTCTGATTCTTAGAGACTTAAGTCTTTATTGGTACTGTAAGCATCACAACTACTTTATTAAAGTGCGCACCATTATACAAGGCTGCGTGCCAAAAATTGTAAAATGTCAATGTCGTGTTTTTCCTGGAATCTTATTACTAATTCATCATCAGAATAGCTTTGGGGCCTTATTGTGATCCATTTTCTAAACAGTGTTACCAGGAAATTATGTTCTGTGCTTCTGTTTATTTAAAGAATATCACTGCTGAATTTACAACAAGCAAACTAGTTAAAGGAAAGCCTTTGGGGGAATGTAGTAAATTAAAAATGGAAACACAATGAGAGGAATATGGAATTTACAACCAGAAAAATCTCATAAAGGAGTGTACATTTTGAGATTTATATAAATCAGATACAGCTTCTGTAAATACTTACAGCATAATAAATAAATGATTGCTGAACTAAAAGACTAGTAAGTTATGTTACCATATCCTTCCTGACTGCTTCATCAGGTTCTAATGGGAGGCTCCTGTGCAGTAAAGGAGAGGATTTTGTTCGTTGACATGCAAAGTCCGGAAGAGATTTACCTTCAGTTACTGAAAAAAGGGCCTGGCCCAAACACACTGAAGGTGATAATAATCTTTCCAAACATCTCAAGGGCTTTGATTCAGATATACATTATATTTTAGTGCAAATTACTCATAACTCTTTGATGGCCAATTTTAGTGAAGTTGCCTTCATTTACGTTTGCAAAAAACATTTTCCAAAGTGAATTCGACATCACGAGGAAAATGTATATGAATAAAAAGAACTCAATAGGATTACAGCAGATATAAAATTAAGTCCTTGTCTATCAATAACGTTAGAAAGTATATTTTAGCAATCTTCCATAAATGGCAAAATTATGCATTTTGGATATGAACTTTGACTTCAGGTAGCAACATTTATATTTGGAACGAAGCAAGATTGTAAGAAAAAGAACACAAGTAACTGGGGGGGGGGGGAAAGCAGGTTTTCCCATAATGTATTCTTGCAGAAGAATTAATTCCACTCTTCAGCTTATAAGCTGCCCTGCTCCTAGTATCTAAATAAAGACCAGATGCTTGCCTCCAGTTACACAGTACTCTTGCAAAACTTGAGCTGTAGTTATAGTCAGGACTTCAATGAAGATAGCATAGTAGACTGGTCAGCTGGAGGACAGTCAGTGCTTCAAAGGCATCATGGATAAAAAGAACATAACTGCTATGAGGAGAAAGACACAACAGGGCAGCAGTAGCTCACCAGTTACATACGATTTAAACATTTGGATCTCTCTCTCGTGTTGTGCCGATGTCTCTGAAGTGTGCTTCCTACAATTTTCCTCTCCTCCCTTCCACACGTCTTGTGACTTCAAGTGCACAGCGTGCTTCCCATTCTTTCCTTGCTCTGCTGAACCTAAGAAGCAACAAGAGAAAACCCTGTTGAGACTAAGGCAAATTGAAAGGATGTCAGTAGTTGCTTGAATCTTCTCACAGATCTTCAGCTGCAAAGGAATGATCTGTGAAGCTCATTCAGACGACAGCCAGAAAGCAGCAGCCTCCAGCTTGACACCCATTAAAAACTCTGAAGGAAAAGATTAACAGGAGAATGGGACTGGAAGCAGGATGTTGCAAAAGCAGTAATGGGCAGAACATTGCAACAGGGCTACTTGCAGAAGCGAGGTGAGGCTTGCAACCATAACATAATACCTCCAAGCTTTTCACAGGAAAGTTGCTGTTCCTATAAGCCACTTTATGATTCCCAGTTGGCCCAAAAAAATCACCATAATTTTGCTAAATCATTTGTACTATATTTCAGCTCCAATGGTTCTTTCTTCTCAATGGCATTTTTGTTTGGCTAATTCTTAACTTTAAGCAGCAGCAAAAGTGCACACCACCCCCATGAAAGACAAACTAAAGATAGCTATGGCCATCCATTGCTCTAGACACCAGCACAAACCTGAAAAGCCACAAAGGTTGTTCCGTGTTTCCCTTTGACAAATTATGCCAAGGATTTGCTACCATTTTCTAGAACACAGAGACACCACACCTATACTTATCTTTCCCTGCTCTTTTTAACAGTGACAGGAAGAGTAAGTCTTTGACAATGTTCTGCTGCTCCTAAACTCAAAGAAAATTCCATTTAACAGGATGATTCAGGACATCCTTAACAAATCAGAACATTAAATTATTTAAGAAAATAAACTGATCTTTATTAAGAAAGTTGCAGCCACCCCTAAATGGATAGCTTTACAATACTATTCTTGGTAAGTTCCACAGACAAATTTGTGCCTTGTTTCTCACAGATTCTGCTGGGAGTCTCTCAGGCCTCTAGTTGCTCCTTTCCCTGAGATTTATTTGGCCCATGCATGGAGGGCACTGACAAATGCAGAGTATGTTTCTGGCAGAGGAAAATTTTTTTGACAGTTGCTGACTTAAGGACAATGGTGATGTCTGATTTATGACCTTTATCATCTTCTTTTATTTGGACACTTCTCATTGTTGAGGGATTTTTTTCTTTTTCTTCTTCTTTTACTCTACCTCCACATTTGACCTTACAGTCACTTTGTGCAATCTTGGGTGGCCTTCTGGCAGGCCATCAAAAATCAGCCGTGTCTCACCAAACTGACAAAACACCCTTCCAGAACCCCAAGCAGTATCTTACGGACATTTTTATTTCCAGGGTACAGACTACTGGAACTAGACATCATTTACATCAACGAATCTTTCAGGCCCAAGTCCTGTGATGTTAAGCTGTCCTGGTACTACACAACTTTTGAGTGTTTGTGGGGTGCTGCAAACTATTTGGACATGGGACTCAGTATTCATGAAAAAGACAGGATTTATTACTGTATGTTTTGGTTTATTCAGATTTCAATAGATTGTCTCTTTCTCATCCCACACATTAGATAAGTACTTGAAATAATGTCATAGCTCAGCCACCTGTTATTGGTGTGATGAAGAAATTGTTGGACTGTGCTAAGGAGTCACATTAGATTATCAGAATGGTCCTTTCATAACTGTGAATATAGAGGCTTCTTCAACTTGAAATAATTCCTGACTGTGAGACAGTGTTAGTGGAGATAATCCTCTTCCAGCTACTTTACCTTTCACATTATGAAGGTGAAAGATCATGTGGAGACTGATGCTCAAAGAATTCCATGTCATATATTTTTTGATTCCACAGCAATAGAACATAGTCTATAAGGAACTTAACAAAAGCAGATAGCACCCTTGATGGATGTTTCATACTTAAGTGGAAGATGCGAGTCGGTTTTCCCCAAAGTAAATAAAGCATCTTAAATCTTATAAGAGATCTGTTTTTTTATTGCTGTATTCTTTATTATAGGGATTCTGTGACATTGTAATTTCAATTATTAGGCAGACAAACTAGAAGACAATAACCACACTGATGAGATACTTAATTCTTCAAACAAGATAAAATACAATTTGACCGCATAAAGACTTCTGTGCTGCAGTTTATGCACTTTAAAATGTATGTATTTGATGTTGCAGGATTACAAATTGCAAGAAGAAGGAACAGTACCAAGGAAAAGAAGGGAGACCAAGAACAAATTTTTGCCAGACAAGCTTTTTGGAAGAACAATGTAGACAGCTAGCTGTCTATCAGTATGTACGTAGAAGTGAAATAACAGTAGAGTCAGTTAATCTGTGAATTTCTCAGATTCTAACTTGGTTAAAAAAATGTCAAAATGATAATGATATTGTAACATCCAGCTATTACTTTCATACTATTTGACAATAAATGAAACTTTTAACTTTGTAAACCATGGTTAGTTTAGGAGTAACATTATCTCACAAAAGTATCACAGAATTTGGTTTGGGTTTTTTTTTAGTTTTTAAATGGTATAATTAAATTTTACTTGTACATTTTTATTTTCCATTTTGTTTATAAAAACAAATTTTCTATGTCACTAGGTCTCAGTAGATATCATTTGAAATAACTTTTTATTATTAAACGTCCTTACTGTAATACAATACAATCTATTAAATGCTAGAATGTTGCACATTTGTACAAATACCTTATTGTACTGTCATGGAAAATGACTGGAAAAAACGATTTAATGAACAATCAATAAACTTAAAAAAAACAAAACCAGAGAACACAAGGGGACCCCTTTCTTTGTTCTGATCATTACAGGCGGTCAACCTTCCTTTATCCTATCAAGATCTTCATATAATCAAAAGCCACAGAACACACACAAGAGAGAGCAAAGAGGAAGCTCTGAAAGAAGTTAATGGCTGAACTCCAGCTTAGTTCCCAAGCCATTCTGCTACCGCACTGCTTCACGGGGCTGATGACTTGGGTCACATCACTGAGCAGAGCAGCACGTGGTCTCTACAGCCTGGATACAGATCAGTGTCTTCAAGGAAGCACGTGCCCATAGCTAGTCACATAATAGAATCTCAGCTTCGCAACTGCTTTTCAACTGCCTGAGAATTATATCCAGTTCAATCTTACTTGAGGAATTTTAGGTTTTCTGCTCCTACAGGAGTTAATTTCAGCATGGACATCAGCTCAATGGTCTTTCTAGAACACCACAAGCCTATGCTACAGTCTGCAATATATACTTTTTTTTCTATGAATCCTATCCTTTCTGCAACCATTGCTGTTTCTACCTGATAGTTGACTCAGGAATACACATTATTTTCCAACGTCAAACTGAGTACGCTTTTATATACTAAAATGTGTGTAAGTTCTTGCTGTAGATTGCAACACCTGCTACTATAACACTAAGTGGATTGTGCCCGAAAAACTATTTGGCTCCTGCAGCAACTGGTTGAAGCTAATAGATTTTGTTCTATGATTAAAGTGGAAAACTAATACACTTACCATTTTTCTTTGGCCTGAACAAAATATTTTCTTGATTCATTTTATTTCCATAGTGATGTTGAGGACACAATGCCGTTCTATCCATTGTCAGCTATTTGATCTAATTAGATCTAAGAAAAAGAACAGCAATAGTGACAGAAAAAGAAAACAACAAGAAAACACGTCTTTGAGGTACGAACTTAACATTTTTTCCTTCCACAATATTTTACTAGGCTATTTCCCTTTGATGGCCCTGAAAGCACAGTTCTTTCACTCACTGCACAAAACCCTGCCTACGATGGTAAGGTAGGATAACAGAGGGCTTTTTATTGTGCTGCTAAATCTATTCCACATTTTAAGGAAATGCGTGAGTGCACATTTAATTTTAAGCAAGACAGGAAATTCATGTAAGCCTTGTCAAGTTAAAAGAGGGTATTGTAGAAAAGAATACCTTTGTAAAGAATTGCTGTGAATTTCCAACATGAACCTGTGACCCTAATATTTTCCAGGTATACAAGCAAAACACTGTCCTGTAAGAAGACATCTCTGTACAGCACTGATGAGAAAACTACTGTGTACATTTCCACTGTCTGCACTTCAGAAAGAGCAAACAAACACTGAAGAGGTTTCAGAAACATTCTTCACGAATGAGCTGATCTCTGGAAATCGTGTTAGTCCTCAAGTTAAGAGGATACCTGTTCTGTAAATCCCTACTTAGGGGGATCTTTCAATCTAGCAAAAAGTAGAACATGAGCTAACAGTAAGATAGAGAAGCTAAGAAAATGCAATATATAATTCTAAAACTAGAACTGGAATTCTAGTTTTAGATAATTCTAATTTAAATTTGATAAATTCTAAGATAATTTCAACACTGAAAGAAAATATCCACTAAACAATATAACGGATAATTGCATGGAAAAATTTATCTGAAAACTTAAAGTTTAGCAGCTGTATTTTGTTTTGGTTTGTTTGTTCATTTGTTTCTCAGTTTTTAAAAACAAAGCTATTGCAACACATGGCAAAATTACTTTTAGGCATCTAGCAGTGCACCATATAGAAAAATCATAAGGTCAGAACAAAAAACAGCCTGGGGTGTTTTAACTCAATATCCAATTCTGATATGGGAATCAGTAACAGTACGTTGAACACAAAGTTCCCCATTCAGTTAAGTACATATTTATAAGCACAGAACTGGATTCACAGGTTAGAAAACTGAGCTAGGAAAAGCTTCAGCCTGCTAATAAAAGTGGACAAAAAGGGCTAGATTTTAAAGTGTCTATTGTTGTGAAATCCTCAATTGTTAATTTTGAGGCATTTCTAGGACTCTCTTCTTCTTCAGGTTCAAAACTTTGCTTGTATGAGGAATTTGTTAAAATCCAGACACATGAGGAGCAGGAATATATATGATCAATATATTAAAAGCATGCTCTAAATATGTGTACTACTTACACTTTTCATCATTTTCTAGCAGAAATCTGAATTTTTATTATTCTTTTTCGTAACTGAATCTCTTACATAAAGAATAATTTTCCTATGGGTTTTTGAGGGTTCTTCTGGTTCGGTGATCTACACTACTGCATGCACACTGAGGATTTCACCAACAAGATACTACTTCCATGGTAAAAAAAGACACATATTAAGGTTTGGCTTCCAAAGTTGGTATTAGCCCATTGATAGTATATACCTGGTTACCCTGTACTGAGACTTGATTAAGTCCACAACACATGGTATTGTGCCACGAGATCTCAGGAGCTGAGTCAAGACAAAGCACAGGAGCATCCATAGACCACCACAAGCAGGTCGTGGCTGCAGTGGTGCACCCAGCCACGCCTTCCAGTGCTGCCCAGCAAGCTGTCCAATACTTCCAGATGTGTGCTGTCACCAGCGAAGCATGGATGCCTTCTGCATCCGCCACAGGTGTATACACAAAATTCTAAGGACACAAAAACATTTCACGGAAACTACTGAAAACTAGACTTGAAACCTGTTGTAATTCCAGCAAAATACCTGAGCAGAGTAAGAGAAAATAAATGGTATTTTATTTACTCTTTAAAATTATAGTTTAAATTTAGTAGTGGCTTTAGGCAGCAAACTGCTTTTAGGTAAAATTAGCTGCTAATCATTTTGAAATACATCTTTTTAAAATCCACTGTAAACTATTTGTTTGATAAAGTAAATGTTGTAAAAATCATAAAGGACTTCTGGATTCCCCGAGATGTAAAGCAATACAGGAGACCAAAAATATTATCAATAAGAACTGTCCTCAAATATAGTAATATTGTAAAAACAAGAGATGCTTTCTCCATCAATAGTGTAGGGGCTAAAAAGATAAGTTGTCAAATAAATGGATATTTTCTTTTAGTCATGTATGACATTTTCAGTTGATTACAACTAAAAATAATGAAATTCTAACAAATAAATGATTTGTTTACTTGCTGTAAGTACATGCTTTTTCTTCCTGTGTAATATGTCACTTTTCCCCTAAGTATACTGTTATTTTGTGATAAAACCCTAGTCAGAAGATTGAAGCACCTCATATAATGCTCACAAAACTGTAGTTTTAGAAAACATCACCGCATAAGTTCTTGACTTTTGGTCTATGCATAAAAATCAATCATTTCCTGAAAATACTCTGAATTGTATATACTCATTTTGAATTTTATCAGTTTATATGTCATACCTTTTGCAGTGAAAACGAGAAACAGTTTAGTGGATCTTTCTTAGGTATCGGTTAAAGACTATTCAGGCAGGTCTCTCAGAAAAGCCACCCAGAATTTCATACATGAGGACCAGTCCATTTGTTTTATCAGAAATCTTCATTGACAAATCAGCTCTTTTATTTTTTAACCTCTAACTTTAATTATTGACATTTGGGCAGTGCCAACACTAATAAGATCTAAACCATTAACATTTTTTTTGGCACTAGTCAGAGTTCAGAAAATAATGTCAAATGATAAATCATTAAAACTGGAAAGCAAACGCAAACGCTTACCAGACATTACTGAAACATTCTGAAGCTTCTTCTTAGCCATAAATTGTGTAAAACCTGGAATTTATTTTGAACTGTCAAAAAAATGTATTTGTTTTCACCATGGATCACACAGCTATATGAATCCCAGACATCTGAATAGATATTCTTTGCTGAGCTTGCAAATTTTAGATGACTGAGTCTGAAGGATACTTACCATATTACCATTTTTCACTCCTTTTGCATGCCTTTATTAACCAGTAGCCTAGGGGCTTCACACTCTCACAAGAAAAGATGTGACATACAGAACTAAAAATTATCAATTATAGGATAAATGCATGCACAATATCCAGAGGCTGATGTTAACTTTCAAAGAAATTCGTACTCAAGATTCAATGGTACCTGGTTAATTTACGCTTTTGTCCCACAGTATTCAAACACACAAAGCGGTTCTCAAATATAGCTGTATAAACACAGCACATTAAGGTCTTCAGGCTTGTAGTCTTAATTCCAGAATTAACTGGACGGGAATTGCCAGCAGTGTAAGATGTGTAGCATCCCTTACCAGCCTGTACTGGGTAAAATGTGTAGCATCCCTTGCCAGCCTGTATTGCTCCTATTCCAAGTACTACAGTGTCCCTGTAGGTTGCTAGTCTCCTATACTGATATAAAAGAAATTGAAGAAAAACTTAATTCAGTACTTAGTAGCATAAGCCTCCAGACCTGATTTGAGTGCACATGTTCCATCTATGATTTTCAGCGAACTGCTACACTGCTAAAATTCTTCAGTCTACTAAAATCAAATACCTGACCATTAGGCGCAGCAGCTGGGGTTGCTGGAAAAGCTTGCTGGTTCCTGCAGCAAGCATGCATGGATGTCCAATGCTAGGATAATTTTTGGGTAGAGCAGGTGACACTCACAGAGCTGAGCTCAGTCCTTTCCTGGCGCAGAAGACAACCAATATGAGACCGTTGAGAACGTTGATGTATTGATTTGATATTGACAATCTTACCACTTTGTTGCCAGTCTGCTTGGGATGTGAGAGTCGTGGCTATTCAGGAGGTTACCACACCCCTCAGGAAATTCTGGTCTTAAACTCACTCAAGAGACCGCAGCCTGGTTGGCCTGGTTGTTCATATGAACTTCCCCAAAGACATCAGCACCATCTTCAGCACTGGCTATGTGTTCTCTGCCTTAGCTCCCTTTGGTTCACCAGCTGACCGTGTCTCCAGTCCTGGAACAGGCTAAGCAGTGATGCTGTGCTGCCGTTACAGTGCACATTGCTGGTGAAGTGATGGGAGCAACGTTCTGGTGGAGGGAAAATTTAGTGCTGAGGTCTGCTGTTGGGGAAAAGTATTCAGCTCAAGGAGTCATGATCAAATCAGGATTCAAGTGTTTTTTCTGTTTTGTGAGGATGGGTAATTAACTGTCAATCACTGAACTACACACCCAAGGTTAGTATCAGGAATACAACTAATAAACCACAATACCAGATGAGTTAATAAATAAATACATAAATGAATACTTAAAAATGTCTAAACTCACTTCTGTAATGCCCAAATGCTCTAGTTACGTATACACACTTTCACATACCAGTGTGCACAACCTCCTCTCTTGCAAGCCGTGTGGGCTACAAGCACGCCTATCAACTTTTATGGGAGCGCTCCTTCCTTCATCTGCATACCCCTCCAGCTGGAGGTGGGGGTGCTCCAGCTTCATGTGTACTTGTGCTGCTTTCTGAAGTCTGCTGGTTGTGCCCTGCTGAGAAAGCCCCCCAGGAGTTCCCATAGGCGCACCTGATAGGTTGGTCCTGGGGTCTGGTGGGGCAGCTGCTCTCAGGGTTGGGAAAATGTGGCAATGCCCATGGAGTGACTCCTGACAGGGTCAAACACAGCTCCACTGTTGGGCTGTCACTCTAGAGTCTGTCAGCCACAATCACAAGTTTTCATGTTTCCTTTCAAGCTGTCATCTGTTTTCAAGAGTCTCTCAGTAACCGTTGTTGGTTATTGACTAACCTGGCTGGTGGTCATCATGAGCAAACTTTGTCATTGTTATTCTCCCCACAGCATTATCACTTTGGCGGTAAACACACTCTCAGAACAATTTCAGGCCTTCTACTCATGTGCAGTTATGTTCCTGTCAGATCAACTGCTGTAATCCAGACCTTGCTCCTGAGAGGAGGCTGCACAGACTTCCTCACAGAGCTCTGATGCAAGTATCCAACTGGAGGCATATGGGTTTATAAAGAAGACATCCAGAAATCAAAACCTCTGCACACAGGTCATAGGGTGAGATGGGAGAAAAGGCCTGTAGGGCTGCTGTAGGAAATCCAAGTAAAGAACAGAAGCAGCAAAACTGCTGACAGCTCAAAGTCATATTTTGCATATTGTGGAAAAAAAGTTGCACTGGTAGCATGAATTTATACTCCACCAGTCCTTTGCATCTTGAGGTTGCTATATTAAAATTAACGCTCTAAAATTGAATTTTCTTGGAGAACCTCTCTAGCTACTGTTGAAACAGCAGCTAAACTGAGTTCTAGTCTACTACAGCTCAGGCTAGCATATTCACTGCTGGAACATCCTTTTACTTGTCCAGGTATATATCAGTTTCTGTTTATGGCAGGATAGAAAAACTAATTTTACCATATCTAATGAGATGTAGTATTTTTTTAGAATGTGTCATCCAAATATCTAGTTTTAGATCTTGACATGAAGGATCAATATTCTTTGTTTTCCTGATGATTCAATTGCTAAATAATGTATGAGTCACTGAAGATGTTCTATTAAGTTTTTATTAAGTAAGTGCCCCAAGGCCAAGAATACAGATCAGATCTTTGAAGGTTTTGGTAACCGTGTTCGTAATACAAATACAGTTTAATAAAGCTCATTTTAATTGATATATTTTCTCTGTAATTATTCCCTCCAGTCATAGGACAAGCAGTTTCATCTCAGATGTTGTCACACACTGCTATTAAAATAAAGTATCTTACCAACTACATAAATTAATTAGTAGCAACAAAGGCTACAGCCTAGCTGAAGTAAATGGCATTAGGTATAATTAAGAGTAAACAAAGCTTGTCCCTAAATTGTACGAGGCTATGTACAGTTGGATTACAGCAACTCGATTGGGCAGTAACCTATTTGCCTAGTAATTGTGACTCATACAAGCAATATACCTACACTGATTAATTTTACTTACAGACCCTGTGGTAGCTTAATTAAATGATCCGTTCTAAATAATGACAGCCTTTTAAAAGTAGCCCTGCAGGAACTGAACTCTTGCCTCAAAAGGCATGAGCCAACCAGAATATAATGAAGGTGAACCATAGAAAATACTTTTGAAAACATATTGATACAGAGAATACAAAGAAACTCATTTTACTTTTTAAAATGCCATGCTACTAAGTATTTGACTGTATTGTTTACTGATATACTGTCCTTTGCAGTAAAACAACTACTGAAACATAAAATTCAAATAAAATATGCTTGAGATTCCATGGTAAAGCATCAAAAGGATGTAGTATTGCAATATCCTGCTAAATAGCTCTGTTTGCAACTGGTGAATTCATAAATCGACTAGCTTTAAAACAGTTACTCAGACCCATCTCTCCACCAGCCTATGTACCTCCTTTGCAAGGTCACTGCAAATTATCAGAATCACAGAGAAATACTGTGCTAACTCAGCTAAAAATGAATTAGAATAATATACAATAGAGAATTCAGTAACGCCAAACATTCAGCTGGTGGAGACAAAACATATTCTGGTAGGGTGTTTTGGTAATAGCAAACAGAGTAAAGCTGAAAATTCTGGTATCTTATCTGAGACCATCAATGTAAAAAAAATCAAGAGAAGGATCAAGTTCTGTGAATTCTTCTTTATTGTCAAATAAAGATACTAAAAAAATACGTACTTCAAAAAAAAGAAGTAGCTCTTTAGACAACAATGAATTCAGGTGAATAAATTAGTGGTCAATAATGGAAGCATGCCATCTCCAGAACATATAGGAGAGATAGTAAATGAATTTCTTTTTGTTATTTCTGTAGTCTGTGGGGGTGATAACAAGAAAGTCCAAAGGAGCTCTTCACACTGCATAAAATACTTCAACAGGTTGTTGGGAATTAGGTTCTGTTACTGTCGCAACCCTTGATCATTATGAATAGTATTTTCCAAGATGAGTAGTTTAGTATGAGAAGACAAGACCAGGCCTGCTGAGGGTTTTTGAAGTGTCATACAGCCCCCACCTTAACATGCAAGTACCTGCTTTGGGCTTATTTCTCCAGCAGTGTGGAGTGACTGTGACATAATATGGGGTAGACCTGATGTAGAGGCAAGGGCATGTACTTCATGCCATCCATACTGCATCCATCTATAGCTTGATTCTTATGATTTGTGTGAGTGAAGTAAATTTCACCTTTATTCAATAAAATTCAACTCGAAAATCTCGTCTCGCAGTTTCTCAGTGACAGCTGTCAGAATCCATCAACATTCAGCACAAGAATATAAAGCTAATAGTCTTCTTGTAATACCAAAACTAAATGGACTGCTGAAACTCAAAATGAAATACTATTACTGAAAAGATTCTTTTATATGGTGCTTTGTGCAGTGGGGGAAAATGTTTTTAATCTTGTCTCTTTTAAATGTTGGATTGTAAATGAATGCTGACAAGATTAAATAAATGTACTTTTGACTGAGTCCCTGCCAGCATTTTTTTAAAAACAGCTGAACGTACACTGCTTGATATTCTGCAAGTGTGGGTTCATAACCCAGAGCTTTCGGTAGAACATAGGAGAGGGACAGGAGCTACGTATTTAAGTGCCTTAAAATGACGTGTTTCTTCTTTTAGCCCCTGTAATGCTAATGAATTTGAGCTTCTGTTCTGCACCAGCTCAGTCCAGGTGAACAACACTCCCTACAGCATTGAATCTAGTGATAGGGATGATGAGAGGAGTGATATGATTTCCATATCAAGATAAACTAAGTAGGCCAAGAATCTTCATCCTGGAAAGGAGATGACAGAGGGACATTACACGGTGGATCTGTAAAATCGCAAATGATAGGAAGAGGTGAATATAGGCTGGTACTTATTCTCCTGTGAAAACAAGCCCTCAGTAGCTCTAAGAGGTTTTTGCATTTAATGCAGTTATCATAATACACAACTTCTTTCTATGCAGATGTCATTGCATCGTCACAGTTTCTGGAAGTGACATCTCCGGAAACAAATAAGGAGGTTGCTGCTTTTGCCAATACAACCAGAAAGACCCATCTTATGGCTAAGATTAAACACCACTGACCATCTGCTATTTCAGACAGAAGAAATATGAAACATTAAATGTATTTCAAGAAGGAAAAGCTGATTTGTGAGATGGCATGCAAGAACCCATGTCTCTCATGCAAGCTTACAGACTCACAAATGTGGGATGTGTAGACTAAAAGCTCTAATTCAAAACAACGTTAGAGATAATACTGCTCATCATCTGCCCTAATTTGTAAACATCTGGCTAAACATGGAAAGCATCTGTCAAAGTTTGTTGCCTTCTTCAGCCACTTGCAGCTGATGAGTCCTACTGCTTAATCAGTGCTTAATACCACTAAATTATTACCAAAAAGGTAGACCATCATAGACCACAGTTCTGTACCAGAGTGCTCTTGGTATACTAGGAAGTTCAAAAACACTGACTGGATTGTCCTCTTAAAAATCTCATATAGACAAAAGTCTAATTAAATTATCCCAATGTGAAGATTGCTGAATATAGGAGCTGATACTGGAGACAGTAGTATGGCAAATGAAGACAAAACATTTAAAATTTGAAAATTTGAAGTTATTCCTCCAATACGTCTGTGAGCACACCTAATATAATTCCATGAGAGCTAAAACAGATTAATTCAAATAATTTTTAGCTAGACCTTCCTATATTATATTTAGTTTCAATAAATGGGGAAAAAACTGAGTATAGGAAGTAGCAGAACTTTACATACCTAACTAACTGTGTAGGTGGAAACTGATTTGTACTCTAAGTGCTTAAATGTTTTGGTTTTGTTTTTTTTTTTCCCAGCAGGCTAGAACAGTTATGGTTATTCTAATGTTCTATCTGAAGTCTCTGTTTGACACTTGTCTGATTTTTTGTTTTCCTCTTTTTTTCAGATTACTAGCTACTCCGTGAAGTGCTATACAGATACTTGTTTACCTAGCTCTCCTCCCCCCACCTTCTCTCTTTTGATTTTATTAATACATGACCAATTTGGACTTTCAAATTTCCTACTGTTATTTCAGAGATGATATGAGAGTGATTAACTCCTGCTCTGAACACATATGAGTGGTAAAAATCATGATATCTTCTAATTTCCACCTGAGACAAACCACAATGTCATCTCATTTCCACCTGTGACAGTATTCAGAGAAAAAAAGAGGTGGTGTATATCCAGGGGATGAAAAACAAATTAATTAAAGAAATAGATACTTAAAGTGGCATTTGCTATTATGTCAACCGGCATTTTAGGGTGATGTAAAAAATAAATAACATAAAACCAAGCCCACTTATTACATTAAGCAGAGATTTTTGAAAATATATAGATATTGAATTTTCTCTATCCAGTCACACTAATATGCTAAAATGAGAAAGTGTAAGAATTGGAGAACAGATACTAGAAAACCTTCTATAACATCACTCGTGACATGGGCTTCCACAAAGGCCATACTCTGTCCTCTGGGAAGAAAGGGCAAATATCAGAATGAACATTTCTGTAAGGACATTAGAAACAATGGACACCATCCAACTACTACTGCAACTATTTTCTTGTTTTCCCTAGCTTCAAAACCAATGTACACCATTTAATCTTCAGTGACAACACTCTGTTTGTTGACTTTTGTCATGCAATTTCTTTGATCATGTGTTAGATAAAATTTATATTGTGTAGCCTCAGTCTGAATTCAGTGTTAGCTGAGTACACCAGTCTGAGGGAATTTCATCTGAGACATCAGCACCTTCACACATCTAAAACTAAATGAAGCTATTTTTGTTAGTCAAAAAAAATTCGTTTTATAGAGAAAACTTGCTGAGAAACATGTCCCTTGTTGCATCCTAATGCCACTCAAAAACACATGCAAAAGACAACAGGCTTCTCACTTTTACCAGTTTTCTATCAGTTTCCTTATTTGGAATAACTGCTACTAAATTACTACATTGAAGATAAGAACAAAATCAAGCATAATAGGCACCATGAGTAATTCCTTATTTACGTTTAAGGCCTAGTATGATTCCCTGAGTGCTCTACAAAGCTAAGCACAAGGTTTGAAAGACCTCCTCTGTAACTGAGGCTGTTTCAGTGAAATAAGTCTACTGTGAGTAAACAGGACAATGGTCACACTCCTTATGCACCCCCGTCAGAGACCATCACAGGCACCAACTGGCAAAGGAACCAGACTTATAAACACTAAAGCAAAGCCAGAAGGAAACCTTTCTGATAGGTCCATATTAGATTTTATCTGAAAATTATATCATCTTTCCTTTTTCATGTGTACAGAAAACAAATAATGTCCAATTAGAAATAAAGAGTATTATCTAACTGGGGTAACAACTACTGCTAACACAGCAACATTGATGGATGTCCTGAACATGGAGCATCAAGTGGCACTCACCATCACTAATGACTAGAGTAAGTATGTGGGGATTGTATCCTTTCTAACCATCATCAGCCAAGGTCAGTGCTAAAAAAACAGTAACCAGACCATACCAAAGATGAGAGGAGCTTTAGTCTGAAAATCATGTGCATGTTTTACCGCTTCTGTTGCAACAAAGCTGTGCAATTAGTAGGGGCACGCCTCTTTCACTGTGCAGTGGGCAAGCTATTCAGTGGTTTAGAAGTCCAGCAACCAGATGAAATCTGCCAGCAATATATTCATAAGTAAAAACCCTATGTCACATTTCCTGGATGCCAGGCAGAAGCAGAAAAAGGAAACAGCTGTTTACCAGCTTTCCTGTAGGAGTATCATCTCATTTACGTCCCAAAGTTAGCCACTTCAGTTGCCAACAATAGTTAGGGTATGGGTGGGAATAAAATACAGAGACTGTGTCGATTGAGAGATCTAGACAACAAATTGTCAGCCCTTAAAAACCCTCTCACAGGCCCAATCACTCATCCTCAGTTCCCATTGCTGATCCTTGACAGGACAGGGCTGATGGAACAGGCTTCACCAGCCAGAGTCAGAGGCAGTGTAAGACATCCACTGTTTCTCACCTTGCAAAGTAGGGAGGAGGGAGAAAAAAGCAGCAACACAGTTACTGAAGGCAGTATGGAGGCTAGAGTTGAACACAGCGAAATGGAGTAATGCCTCATCTTGTTGAGACTGTTGAGATGATCAGGGGTCTTTGTTGCTTCCTCCTCGCACCCTGGTGATCATCTCCTTCTGCTTGCATTACAAAAAAATAAGCATTAGGTTAGGGAAGTATAAAAAACAATAAATCACAAGTTTCATATAGATTTGCAGCCTTTCCTTTGACACCATTTAGAAATCTGGAGGTGGTCTTGTTTGCCTATCCTCAAACACAAGCATATAAAATGAATAATTACTATGAAGTCTGCAGACAGTCCTCTGAAGAGCAGAGTTTTACTCTTGCATTCTACTATGTTTTAATTTTCAGCATTCCTGTCAAAACGAAAGAGTTTTCTTTTTCATTCCATTTGTTCCTCTGCTATTTGAAAGATTTACATTTACCTTTCCCATGGTGAAGGTCACAGAATGATGGATTAAGCATTACAAATAACCAGAAAGCATAGCTGAAAGACAGAAAACATACTGAAATAATGGATCTTTTTGTGGTGATGTTTGAAGATTAATATTTTGTATTCAACATGAGTATTTCTTTAAAAGTAAATTCAAAGTCGCATCATTACACACAAAAGATAATTGTTAAAAGAAATTTGTGGTACTTTGGTTATTGCAATAGATATTTATAATTCCAGGCAAAATCAATTTTTAAACATAAATTTAATGTGCTTGCTAGTCTTAGTCTCATATCTCATTAATGCAGTGTTTTTAAACTGGAACAGACTTAGACTATGAACAATGGGGGAAAAAAAATGACAGTGGATACAAAGATGCAGGCCAGTGCAAAACACCAGATACCAGTCTGGGAATGTCACATGCAGGTGTATAGGTGTTATGGCTCTAACTCATGACCTGAAGTACCTGATCAAGCAGAGGTGCAGAAATATATATTTGGCCTTGCCCAGATGCAGGAGAAACTCTACCAGTCTACCAAATGGCCCAATTCTGTCTTGTAATGCCACTTTCCGTCCGGTGTTGGAACTGCTTTTGAAGGCAGAGTGCTCCATGGGAGGTTTGCATTCCATATTTCATTTCAAAGACTTATACCTCTCCTTTTGAAAGTAAATAGAAAAAAAAATCAAATCAAAGATACGTATTTCATGGTATTTCCAAGTTAACTTGTAAACAAGGAACACTCAATTAGGCCATTATTCTCTCAATCATATTCAGCTTGTGCAAGATCAGCTTATTCAATCAGTAAGGCAGAAGAAATGAATCATATTTAGAGGGAAGGCAGTAGGAAAGTAGCTTACATTTTGGGTCATTATTAAAGGCTAGGAAGGGTCTTTTTTTCAGAAGATTGGCAATCAGTGTCTTTAAAGCATCAGATTTTCAGTTTCTGGAGTTAGGCACATCTGTATGAAACACAAATTTCAAATCTCAGTTGCTCCCTTCTCCACATACTGTCTTATTTTAACTGCATTTTTCATGCTTTACTGAGTTGATTTCACTGTTCTTATAATGCAAGCGAGGATGAGGATGCAGGTAAGATGCTGTCTGGGACTTGAGCATGATGGACATGCTTGAGTGTCATGAATGTCTTGGCATGGCAGATGTCATCAGCAGACAACAACAGCCCCTCAGCAAGAACACAGTGCTGGGAGTGGGTCGTGGTCATCACCTGCTGCTGGAACAGTTCTTGGCAGTCACCTCAAACAGCTCCCTCACAACACACTGCTGGAGAATGCAACACAAGGCAGGTCATAGGGAAGGGAGCAGGAAAGGGGGACACAATAAACAACAGTAACCAAATAATTTTTCACCATTCCCAAAATATCTCAGAAATGGAGGCACAGGGCAGCACAGGGAGCAACACCATATAGAAGCCCATATTTGCCCTTTAGGTAGCCAGCAGTGCTGATACGGCATGGCCAGCGATGCAGCTCTGTGCATACAGTGAAGCAAATAAGAGGTGTTCACAGCAAGGGTGGTGGAGGAGATTGCTTGAAGCTCCATGCATAGGAGCTGAAGGGCTCTCTGTTTGGAGCCAGCTTCTTAAAGCAAGTTAGGTAATGTGTAGGGAAACATGATTCTGAATTCCCTTTCAGACAAAGAACTTGTGAAAGGATATTCAACTATTAACAGTCACTCCACTGTAGATTTTTTATTGCATCACTATAGTGTCCCAATTTAACAAAAATATACTGGATGCATATGTAACTAAGTATGCTTTCAATGCTTCTTAAAAAAACCCACACATATATATCACTTCAATGATACATCCTCCCAATAAACAAATAACCCATAAAAAGTATCCTGTTTTCGTGTTTATACTTCCAGGGGTTTTGTTCTTGCTTCCTGACAATACCCTTGCACAGCTGGAGCCTATTAAATTTAACAGCAGCACAGCCGTTTGCAAAGGCCTCCTGCAATAAAAGAACTTTTTAAAAAAAAATTAAAAAGACATAAAAGCAATTGGCTTCCACATAATGAGATTATAATGTGAAATGATGAAAAAATGAATAAAACTACTTATTTTTACTCCTCTGGAATTAGCCAAACATAGTTCATTCATGAATATTTGAAAGTGATGTGATCCGTCCACACTCTTGTACATAAAAAGCTTCATTTCACTTCCCTGTAACATCTAATGTTTGAGCTCCAAGGCATCCTGTGAATACTTTTGTTCCATTAATTTGAATTAAAATGGGACGGGCAGCTTTTTAGCACCTAGAAGGACTAACTAAATATTAAATGTACTGGGCTATCATATACCCAAATTCAGTATTCACCGTTTAAGGCTGAAGGAGGAGTCCCAAGAGAAGAGAAACATTGTTTTACCTGACGTTCAAATCATCTGTTAGTTACTTCACCTGATTACTTTTAAAATCTGTTTTCAGTGATCTGCTAATAGTAGGATTACAGAAAAAAGAGCACTTTTTGGATTTCTTTTTATAAAGAAGAGCTTGGACAAGGAAAATTTGATAAAAAAAGAACTTCTGGAGAGTGACTCTTAGTTTGTAAAGTCTTCAAAGTTTACTCTGGTGGGATTCTGAGTTGGCAGAAGCTTTGAGGTAGAAGATCTTTTGGCAGGAGACGTGCCAAAATACTTCAATATTCTAAAACTTGTTGTTGTCATTTTTTCAAATTACAAGAAGAAATGAGAAACCAGATCAACACAGGCTCTTTAAACACAGAACACTCAAAATCTGATAGACAGGAAACCACTAATGAGAACTGAAAACAAATCTCTCCTCTACCAATCATTTACGTGTAAAGTAAGACTTGTTTTCTGCTTTTCTAAATACTATTCAGAGGCATTCTGAATGCAGCAAATTCTACACAATTTTCTCTATGTCTCTGGAAGTCTTATCCCTTCCACTCATCTTCTGTCAGGTTTGGCACTGGGACTGCTCAACTCAGTCATTCAACAGCATGCAGTCATGCTGCAGGACTTCTGCTAGCCAGTTTTTCTCACTGACTCCAGTGAACTCTACAGTATTTTCCAGACAGAACATCTTCAGTTGCTCTCGGGAAAGCACCAGCCTGACTTTCTTGCAGTTGTTGCCCATATGCCCAGTCACAGAAACATGCAACACGCAACGCCTGCACAGTAAGTTGTGAAAAGACAAACTCAATAGTTCTGTTGTTCATCCCATGCAGTTCCTCTTTTCTTTCACTGTGTGCTGACCATAGGCATCTACCAAGTGATCCTAGTTAGGGAAGTTCAAACATGAGAAGGTTTGAAACAGCTGGTCCAGCTCTTTGAACATCACCTATTACAATAAGTGTTTAAAGGAGGATGATCACAATTTTGAAAATAAGAAAATGCAACTGAATCATAATACACAATCATTCTGCAAAATAGATCTTGCATTACTAAGACAGAGTTGAAGAAACAAAATTCTGACTAGACATACAGAGAAACTGTGGATAAACAGTTTATTTATTTTCCACTGTTTACTTCCTGTTGGAGTCAACATGTTTATGGCATTTCTGGTGTTATTTACCAAAGTCACACATGATACATCAGAATGTCTTCTATATACACTTTTGTGAGCAGCCCTGTTTCTCTGGGTCAGCTTACGTCAAGAGGAGAAAAGGCCAATGAAGATCAGGGGACAGCTATAGAGTCAAACCAAAAATTCTTCCGTTATAATAGTGACTGAAGCTAGCGTTGAATACATCTGGTTATAGCACTGTATTTCTATTAAAGATACACAATTTTCATTTACATTAACATGTTCATAATTTTTAAAGTATAGAGTGCTTCTGAAAAAATGTCAGAAAGCATAAAGTCTCAATTTAATGATCTTATGCTATTAGCTACAGTAACCACGAAATGAAAGAGGAAAAGGGGTTAGAGTCTTTTGTTCATTAATCATATCAAATTTACATTTATTATTTTCAAATTTGCGTTTAATACGGACCTGGAATCTTGACTGGGATTTTTGATCTGCATTTTTATTAAAGTATCAGTTACAGTTATGAAAAAGCAATCCTGATGCAGATAGAAGCAAAAAAATTATATGTGTGTCAATTGTGGTTTCCGGATGCATGACAGATTTTATAGGCTGTGGAAAAATCATTTACAAAATAATATTTTAGATTCTCTAATTTTCAATGGGCCTATGATTTTCCTGTTTCTGGCATTTTAGCTATTAAATCCACCATTATTATCATAATATTATCTTAGTATTATCTTCCACATTGCTGAACAAGACACTATTGTCATATTTGTGGCTATTGATTTTGATTTCATATGCTAGGAAAAACATGGGTTTTCCCAATTCATCTTGATTGAAAAGGAAAAATTGTAAAATTTTTAACAATAGAGAGAAAAAAGGAGAAAATTACTAAAAGTGAAAGTGAAGTGAAAATAAAAGAACAAAATAACATTTTCAAATTATAGGCAATGTTAAAGAGAGAAATGGAAACAGCATTATAAATAGTGGAAGAGGAAAATTTTCAGAAATTAACAACCCAAATTCTTCTCCTTCCGTTATTTATCATTAATGCACTATTTCTTCTGATTTCACTATGCCACAAAGCAGGAGCTCTGTGGTCTGGAAGGATGTAATTTTCAAGGAAAATATCACAAAATCCCCCATACCTAGTAAAAAGCAAAAAAAAAAAAAAAAGTACTAATAATGATGTAAGATAGTGACAGAATCCCTGGTATTCATCACTACTTCTCCAGCTGATTAAACAGTTCATTGATTGGGCCTTCCTGCTGCATGTTGCTTCATTTAAAATCCTGAAAGCTAATCCATTCTTGTGTCTAGTTCAAAGCTGAAATCTCCTGTCCCTCCAGATACTGCATATAGAAGTTCTGCTTGGACATTTTAAGGCCCTCCTGAACAATTTTCAGGTTGTCAGCTAGGTATTAAATTTTGTGGGAAATCATACTGTATTTACAGATACAAATATTAGTAAAGATTTCTAGATCTACAAGACAGTCTCTAAAAGACTAATTCACAAAATAAAACTCAGTCTTTAAAATTATAGTTAGAACAATGAAATTAAAGGATCAGTTGAAAAACCATACATGTATTACCCAAAACACCGACCTACCCTTGTTATAAGTAATAGCAAAGATTGATATTTAAAAAAAAAAAATCTTCACTTTCAAAACAGTTGCCGACAAAGATGTACTAGTATCCTATCTCATTTATAAATGAAAAAGGTGAACTGGTGGATGAGAAGCTCAACATGAGCCGGCAATGTGCGCTTGCAGCCCAGAAAGCCAACCATATCCTGGGCTGCCTCAAAAGAAGCGTGGCCAGCAGGTCGATTCTGCCCCTTTACTTCACTCTCGTGAGACCCCACCTGGAGTACTGCATCCAGCTCTGGAGCCCCCAAGATAAGAAGGACATGGAGCTGTTGGAGCGGGTCCAGAGGAGGGCCACAAACATGATCAGAGGGCTGGAGTACCTCATCTATGAGGACAGGCTGATGGAGTTTGGCTTGTTCAGCCTGGAGAAGAGAAGGCTCCGGGGTGACCTTAGAGCAGCCTTCCAGTACCTGGAGGGGGCCTACAGGAAAGATGGAGAGGGACTTTTCACATGGGTGTGTAGTGATAGGACAAGGGGGGACTGCTCTAAACTAAACGAGGGCAGATTTGGATTAGATATTAGGAACCAATTCTTCACCATGAGGATGGTGAAACACTGGAACATGTTGCCCAGAGAAGCTGTGGATGCCCCCTCCCTGGGACTGTTCAAGGCCAGGCTGGATAGAGCTCTGAGCAACCTGGTCTAGTGGAAGATGTCCCTGCTCATGGCAGGGGGGCTGGAACCAGATGATCTTTAAGGTCCTTTCCAACCCTTACCATTCTATGATGCCATGATATTAAGAGAAGAAAATAAAACACATCCTTATGTGGTTTACCTTAAAAAGGAGACAATAGATGTCTGCTGTATCTGGCTAAGGAACCTAGCCCCTTTGTAACACCGAAGAATTTCCTTCTGAGAGCAAGTTTAGCCAGCAAGCAAATTGCAGGTTATATACCTTGATTACTACAGTATTTATTATCTGAAGGATCAGAGTAAGTAGTAGAATTAATTCAATTTTCATAAAGTCAGTACACACATTTCTTGTGAGTTGATAAGGTATTTTTGCTTATAAAAACTATGTGCCAAGGAGTAGCCCTTTAACTATATGCAACTCTTCAGGAATTCAAGCGGAGCTGCTGTGCTGGAGCTAGATCGTTGGAATGCTGATGGAGAGAGCATGCTAAAAAAATCTGAATTCTCCACTAGTGGCACTGGCATTGGTGCCCTGGCACCCAGCTGAACTCCCAGCTTTACATCTCAGAAGGAAGCAGAGTGGTTTCCCTGAGCACTGGTACTTCCTGCCTGTAAGCTCGTAAAACTAAAGCCCGATTATCCATCTTTTGAGATACATGCAAAATCTGCAAATTTCAGGCTTTTGAAGATTTTAATATGTGGCTCTGAGTGCTGGCCATTCTGGTTTCTAAACTGTAGTGATTACAGGTGAAATACTTCAGAAATGTGGCAAATGCTATGAAAAGATTCATTTCAACCATCCAAGAAGAGACACATACTTTGGTACAGCAAATTGTCAGTAAGTCTAAAGTAAAACCTAGGTGGACAAATCACAGTTTAAGATTCACTCCAAACATTTTAGGGACATTTAAAACATAAGCAAAATACATTAAATAACAAGAGGCTTAAATACATTATTAGTAAATATGCTGATATAAGTCTTCAGATAAAGAGAATTTTGGTCAGTGAAATATTGGTACATTTTGTATATAGTAATTAAAATGGGCAAGAAGTACGGTCACCACCTTTTCTCAGTATAGGAATACTTTAGATATGAGAAGTTTCACAAACTTGCTTATTCCTTCCTCTGTTCTTAACTCTCTTTTTAATAGTCTACTGATGCATATTAGAATTTAATTACACCAATTAGTACTGCCACATCAGACATATGATGTAGCTTCAATTAGGAGGTACCTAATGGATATTAGTACAATTTAGCTTTGTAATTAAAGTTCTAAAAGCAGTGCAAATTCAACATTATGATTACAAAACATTAAGACAACACTGATGGCATTGAAATTGAATATTTTAAAAATGACCCCATAAATTAGTCTTAAAAATATATATATATGTATCTGAAATGAGTTTTGAGCTCCCTGCATCTCACTGCATAAGATGATGTTGCTGTCCTCCAATGAAAAAGCCATTTTTAACATCTAAAGTATTTTTTGTTACATCATGTTTTTTTTATGATTAGATCATGTCCTTTGTAAGATATTCTGTCAAGTCCCACTTTTATTAAGAGGCATTTTAGAGGACTTTTGCAATTCCTGTCATCTCCTTCGGAATCAAGTGTACGGACTCTACTAAATCAAGAAAAGCTTACCCTGACAGAGCTCTGTTTTGGCAGTGACAGCAGAGAGGTCCAACTCTTCTGTCTCTCCAGCTTCTTCCCACTAATACTTCATAGAATCCACCTCTTCTGTGATGAAGGAGTATTATGAGTTTTCTTCTCTTTTTTCCCACTCTAGAGCAGGGACAGCAAGAGACCAGTCTTAAAGAACTATCATCCAATGACTTCTACTGACAAAATTAATTTAAAAATTTCATAATTGATTGTTTTTGCTTAGAACCAAGGAACAACTTATTTTCAATTTTACTCATTGCTGACCATGCTTCTCTTGAATCATTATAGCGCATGATGTTATTTGATGTGAAGTACAAACACACTGACCATTCCAAAATAACATTTTGCCAAGTTCAAGATGCTAACTTGGGGATGATTTGACAAACACATTTAGAGAAACCATACATGTTATAGCAGTAATTATAGAAAAAAAGATCATTAAAAAGATGAATTACTGTCTTCATTACTGTGTTTGTTTGGTGTTGCCTTAAAAACTAAATTCAAGTGGTAAACTGCAAAGGATCTGCTAAACGTTCATCCTACCACAAGCATAGCCACAGGTGATGCTGGGCTGGCATTGACGGTTCTGTGCTCTTGGCTTCCACTGTCACCCAGAGGATGATGAAGGACAGCATGATGAGGGAAGGCATCACAGTAGAAAGAAACTAAGCATGAAAAAGTGTCATACTGAATGTGACATTCAGAGGGGCTAAGTTTAGACTGCTTGGTGGGGTGATGCTTGATATCGCTGTCACCAGATCAGAGCCTGTGTTAGGAACTGCTGCAGCTCCTCTCTAGCCCACATGCCCACAGCTTTCTTGTGGGTAAAAACAAAAGAGCAACAAAGGGGAGAGATTCTTGTCACCAGCTCTCGGTAAGATATGGAATTGGGACATGCTAGGCATTGGGTAAGGTACCACCTTATTGCATATAGCTATAGCCAAAAAGTAGTCTGACTGTGATGCATCTCATGTACTCTAGACACCATATGAGAAATCTTTAAAGTTTCATCTTGCTACCTGACAGGGTCTTTTATATGGTTTTCCTTATCCCCATCAATCATAAATTAGGTTCCAGAGAAAACTGCAATCAAAGAATTTGCAAAAAGACCCTCCTGCAGTTTGAGATGCAATATAGAAGAGTTCATGACCTACATTCCCATAAGAACAGAAGAGAACAGCTAAGTTCATGTGCTACAAAACTCTTTCAGTGAAAGCATGGAACTGCAAGTTTTATAATGGTAAACTATTCTTGTGTTTCCCAGTTAAGATGTGCTTCCTAATTACGATATAATTTATGTTTTTTTACTTAGATTCTTGCATGATAAGCATATTAAATTGCCATGATGGGCTACAATTTATCATGATCGTTAAAAATGAGGTATTCAAACTGTGGTTGGTCATTAATCATGGTCAGTAGTATAACAAATAAATGGAGTATAGTGCATCTTGGGAATCTGTGAAGAATAATTAATTTGAATTGCCAGAAAAATAGAACAGATGAATACGTATATACAAAAGCAGAACACGAACAGATAAACAGCATAAAATCTATCAAATATAATTTTGAAATATTTTCATTGCTGTCAGTGTTCCCATGCCTCTGCCCAGAACATTTACAGATACATTATTAAAACCTCTCCCAACAGAAGAATACCAACTAAGGTAGCTAGCATTTTGCATGTAGGCCTTTTTACTTGAATTAATTGTGCAAATTTTACTGATAGCTCATTTTCTCTTCTGTAAAATTGGAATAAAAGTATGTGGCGTGCTCTGCAGTTTAATTAATACTTATTAAAGTACTTAAGATCTTCTGCTGAAAGATTGGAGTACGTTGGGCATGAAAACACTGAGCTTTAAGGCTGGCAGAAAGGATAAATGTGGATGTTACAACTTCCTTAACATTTAGCTACACTATAACATGAGTGAAAAAAGTTCCCATGATACTGGGGAAACCCACTGGACTGAGAATACCAGGAATGTTTCCTTGAAAAATTCCCAACCTCCTCCTCCTCCGCTAATGAGATGAGAACTTAGACATCCAAAGACTTAACTGGGGAAAGTGTAATGGATACAGGATTTAGTGCATTTTGGCTAAAAAGTCTCATCTTTCAAATCAGACTAAAACCCAGCAAAAATACCTTTACATCTTCCAAGGCACCCAGGCTGTGTCTGCAAGAAAAAGAGAATCCACGGCTGTCGATGGCTAAAATAGTCAGTCCACGGTCTGAGGCAAAAATCCAAAGGATCCCCACATTTTCTGTGTCCCTTAAACCAACACTATTCCACTGAGGCCTGGAGGGCATCCAAGGTCTGACTGACAACCTGATTATTGCAGTGTGCTGACTATCACAGAAAGAAACTTCCAGAATGCGGAGTTAAGTTTGTTTATCTTTCTTTTTTAAAGCTTAGTATATTGGGAAGTGGAGGCTGATACAAAAGGGTTCTCATTTCCCCTTGAAAATGACGAAGGTAGAAGATGTTCTAAAGTTCAGGTCTTCCTTCTCAAATTCAGGTAATTGTTGTCCCATTTACAGAAAAGTATGCTACTCCAATTTTAAACTTTATGTTAATCATGTCTGTCTTTTACCCATATTTTCAAAGGTAGAGTGCATTCTTAGATGATTTTTATCATTAAATTACAATATTTATAAAACTAAATCCTCTGGTAACCTGAAAAAATCTGAGCAGAAATGGTTACTAAAGGAATGGGCCCCTCTTACAATTTTTCCTTCCTTATTCATGTAATTTAGGCTTATGCTGAACAAATTTCTATTTGTTTTTTTTCTTAAAGATAGTGCGTGGAAAACAGGGAAGAGAGAAGGGGCAGGGAAATGTGCTGCCATATGCTGAGAAGAAACAGGTGTAACAGAATCGCCACCTAAACTGCAATCTTATGCCTATGAGAAAAATTAATTGAATTGTTCACCTAATGCTAATTCACGGCGCAGTTCAAGATTTTGATGTGTTTGCACAAGGCCAAATCAGAATCATCGAAAACATACAGCTCTTATTTGTCTACAGCACAGAGCCACAGTGTACTAAGGCTCAACTCTTCATAAATTATTATTTCGAAATATGCAAAAACTAGCAGGTTTTGCTGCAGGTATGCAGGGCTGGGAAACTTGAACTATATATAGAATTCTCCACGGTTCCAGTTTTAAAAAAAGTACTCTCAAAAACATGAAAACCGCTCACCCTTTGAAAACTACAATTGTCTTTCAAACAGTTACTCAAACCTTGTTCAAAAGGCAATGTTAAATGGTGACAGCTATTGTTTTGGACCAAAAAAAACCTGTTGTTTTTTAGATCAAGGTTTTGTAGCATATTTTTTGATACACAAAGATTCTCATTGCTAACTGAAAGTAAGCGTAGTTGGTACTATAAAAATACAAGGTATTTGAGGTACTTTTTAATAAAAGCCCCCAACATTTTGTGAATGGCTGCAGACTGTGCTTTTTTGACCAATCTAAGTGAATGCAGGTATCCTGGAAGTTGACGGCTTGGTTTAAAAAAATAACATAATGTCTGAGAGTACAAGTTCATACAAAGGGAGTCTGTTCCATTGTCCGTCCCTTTAAGAGGAGAAATTGCTCCAGACTTGTGTTCAGGAGACATAGAGCTGAAGCACATTTTTGTAGCTATTATATAAGCATGAATAAAAGTCTGTTTTCCAAACAGTGATGAGATGCCTTTTTAAAGCACATGAAGACACTGGTCTTTTTGAATTGTACCCAATGCAAAAAGATGTCAGGTAGAAGTAAACAGAAGTAAGCATCAGCTGCATTTCAGACGTGAATTCATGGTGCTTTGCAGCAACAGCTGTGCCTTGATGAAATAGTTGAGGAAAAAATGGCCAGCATTTGCAAAGAGAGGGGAAAAAAAAGTTATCACCCCTGCAAGAATCGTTGGGGACCAGATGTTAAAATCCAGCATGGTCTGTTGATTTCGGAAGAGAGTGTTGTAAAAAATGTTAATCAGGTGGGTTTTTTTGTGGTTTAGGTTGTTCTACTTGACTGTTTTATAGACTGATATCACTGGTATTAAATCGTTACACTGTAACTAAGGTCAGCCTGTTAGAGATCAATACAGAAGTAATGGCTATCAATAGAGGGTGAAATTATTAAAGAAAGTAGGAGAGTACTACAACTTTTACTTATATATATATTGTCGTAAATATAGACGTAACACAGAAGAAAATAAAGAGAAAAATTCTAATCAGGAATCAATATGAAATTATCCTCCCACGTATTGGCAGGAACGATTCTTCAAAAAGCTTAGCGAGAGCTAGTGGAGAAAAACATCCTGGAAGAACCAAGCAGCACCCTAACACGCACGCTTTGATCAGGGGAAAATATGCAAATTTCAATTTTGTACCGCACAGCTGTACCAACATAAATCTAAAGTAATCCTGATTAAATAGTGACTTCAACTTGTGCAACTGCAAAGGCAACTCAGGGCAAGATGCAGGCCTCCCAAGTTCCCGCTGGACTGGAGAGCGAGATGAGCCACTTGGCACCCAGGGAAGGCTCTGCTGTTATCATTTCTCTTAGGAAGAAAAATGCTTTGGGACACAACCGACTGGGCCAGTGGCAGGTAATGGGATTCTTCTGGAAAACAAGGAAGCACCAAATCACAACCCAGGCGAGAGATTGTAAGGATACAAAATCCTTGTTCAGGAAAAGTGGGGATGGAAGCCTTTGCTCCAGATGCTGGAGGGGATGGAGCACCCAGGCAGCCTGTCCTGCTGGGACACCGCATCTCTAAAGTCACAGAGCTTGGGCAGGTAACTCCCGGGGGTCCCCTCCACTGAGGCAGCGACACTGTGATTAATAACACAAGCTTTTCAACACTCCAACACCACTTTGGTCTGGCTCTGTCCTTAGACTACACACAGAAGTGCTGATACTAAAACAGTAGGAACACTTGTGTTTGAAATGCCAGAACTTTGACTGCTAGCAATAAACAGAAATCTGAACTAACTCTGTGTTTAAAAAATGGAAAGCAAAACACAGTGAGCCTGACTGCACCATCTATTCAAAACATCAGCGACAGCAAATAGTGGATGAAGATATTTTCAGATGCTTTTCATTCCATAAGGTCAAAGCACTTTACAAATAAAGGAGTCCAACAATATTTTTGCTTTAGGATTTTTATGAGAATTTTACAAACCGAGGGGTGTGGAGAAATAGGGTCAAATGCTGCTGTCTTTTACAGCAGGTTAAATCCTAGCATTGCTCTGGATAGATGGACAATGTCATAAAGGAGAGAGCAGAGCCTTCTCCATCTCTGAATGACTTACCCTCTGCCACGCAGCAAGCAGTGGGGCTGCATGGATTACAGTTGGTTCCAGGGAGTTGATGTGGACACTGGATCAAATGATATGCAGGCAGACAGCAGAGCGCTAAAGATACGGCAGTGTCCTGACAGAAATCCCTTGGTGGAAATCTTAGGAAGCATCCAACACTGTATTATATCTTCTGCTGGACTTCAGAAAAATGGAGAATTTCGTGACTGCCAAACTAGTCTTTTACCTCTTCTGCTTCTGGGTGTTTTTTTCCTTTTAACCTTGTGCTGATACTTTCAAAAGATATTCAAAGCAGATGATTTTACAGATGCTTCTGACGGAGCATAGCCTAACAAATTTACCTTAACACAATATAATATAGTTTACTGAAACTTCAAGCAGATACAGACATCTGCCATACATAGGACACTTTTCCTGTAAAATTTTGCCAATGCTATACCTGAAATACTAATTTCCAGTAATATTCACCTATCCCCTTTCATGTTTTGAAAGTGTCAAGCTGCTAGCAGCTGTTATATATTATTTAAAATAATCTTTCATTAGGTTTTCAGTGGCCTTCACTCCAAAGAGGAAATCAGATTGTAGTAAAGAAGATGGCAAATGAAGAGGTATTGTGTGTTGAAAATATTTTTTTCTTTTCGATCAGGTCATACAGCTAGCAACTCTGCATTCAGAATAGTGCATACGTGCATGTATGGGTAAGTACGTGTCAATATGTTTAGCATATTGACCAGACCATCATTCTGTAATAATGAAAATGTGTGCAAGGACAAAGCTGTTTGCAAAGATCCAAATTCCCTTGATGTGTTAAGCACATCTATGGTGGGTAGTGTCCTGTCACTGGTTTTATCACAACTGAGCGCTAGAGCAGGTCTAGAATGTGTGGCCCCGAGGTGGAAATAATTCACATGCTACAGATGCGATGATCGTGCAGTTGATGACCAATGCAAGCGGTCGCAAGAAGTTACATGATGTCTCTAGTGACTCCAGGCATCACACACCATAACACAACTCCAGACAGTCCTGGTTGCTCTGCTTGGAAACAGCTGCGTGGTAATATCAGCATGCCACTGTTAGCTGTGTCCTGGAACTCCCTGATTCATTTGATGTGACCTTTCCCTTCAGTAGCTGATTTTTGCTATTAACACTGGGAGAATAAAATGTTGGTGAATGAACAGCAACAACAGAAGAAATCCTAGTTGAAATAAATTATTATTTGTAAGACATTCTGAGATATTGATCTGCCTAACTTATAAGTAATTCATGCAGTTTAGTACTGAACAAAAGGTACAATTTTAAGAAAATGTGCTGTAGGGCGTAAGTTGTAGAATAATTAAAAACTTAAAATTACTTCTTTTGACCTAACACCTTAACTTTCACTTCAAAATAACGTTACATGGCTCAGTAGTATAACAATGAGTTTTATGGAGAAAATTAAGAACAGCTTTTTTGCATTAGGCCTGTGAGAATTTCTCTTGCATAATCTGATCGATACTTTGCTTCTCCCTTTGACTTTCATATACTGTGGATCATTTAAAATAAGGAGACATAAAAGGAATAAAGAAAAGACCAATCCATTTAAATATTCAAACACAGCTACGCTTAGAAAATGTAGATTCAGTTATTACTCTCATAAAATATATGTTTTTTCTTAAAAAAATATGAGCATGGCATAGTCTGTTAAAGGTCTTCCTTTTTATACCACTAGCCATCCAAATTCTTGTGTTGGATTTAAATGTATTTGTAATGCCATAAATATGGGCAGGAAGGGAGGAGTGGTGAAAGAGGAAGATTGATAGGAAATGACCTTAATAAGCTTTACAGATTGTTTAATCTCAGGGAAAAAAAAAAAAAAAGAAGCTAGAAGCTGAAGATCCATTAGAAATACACCTAATTTGTGGTTTAACCCTGTGTTTGACATTTAACTTGGTTTTACTGATTCCTTAATCCTTCTGACCTTCAAGCCAAAATATCTTTTAATTAAAAACCTATAAATGCGGCCCTTTGGCCATCTCTTAAATCTGCAGTCCTCTTAGATTTCCCTTTAAAAGCCTAATCCCCTTAGTTCCTTAGAGAAAAGCCCTGGCTCAGCAAGGCTGTGGTGCAGTGCCCAGCAGAGCTGAGCAGCCTGGCTGGATTCTGCGTCGGGTGGGCAGAAGCCTTCTGCTCCTCACCTCACCCAGACCGGCTCAGGGACTTGCCCAAAAGGGGTCCGTGAGTCAGGGGCAGTGTAATGGGGTAGGCAGAGGTCCTTCTCTGGTTGACTAGTCATCAGGTATAACACCACTGCTTTCTGCTCAGCGCACAGAGGGGTGCCCCACCGTAGCTCAACCAGGGCCGTACCTCTCCATCAACTGACCTGGACCCTAGTGTGATTATTACACATCAGTATGCAACTCAGGCAGGGGAATAGGATAGGTTGCTAAATTTCTGGTTTTCAAACAATGAATCATTTCTCTCCAGCATTATCTTTTTAGTAACAATTATACCACCCAGATCCTTCATATACACCAACAGATAAATCTTGAATAGCTGAGTCTTTGTATTTTTAATTTCCATCACACACTTTTAGTATCAATAAGAAATAAAAACAGCCACATTAATTCCAAACTGTAGTTCAAAAGAACTGAGACAAATAGTAATATCTCTGAGATATGCAAGGGAAAACTGGATTTTCCTGAAAATCTTTTTTTTTCTGTCTTTGAAGAAAACACATTTGTATTTAATGGGGGAGGGAAAAAAAGGTTTATATGCTGTGCCAAATTATTGTTCTGTCGCAAAATTAAAAATCAAGATTAGAAGCCAACCATATTTCTCAAACATGACATGTTCTCTACACCATATGCTCTGAAGAGAGATTCATTTAATTGTTTGGAACAAGTCCATATAGTTGTCAAATTCCAGGACTCCACCCAAAGTCATGTAATAGGTTTCTTCAAGGTGCATGGCATCACATTATGCTGTTTTCCAGATTTGAATTACATTCCTCAACATAAAAGACATTGACAGCCTCTCAGGCTGATAATGAATACTTAACCTCAGAAGGCAATGAGAGCCAAGTAGTGCTTCAGTGATAAAAATGACAATGCAGAGTAAGGTCCTTTAATCATCCATATTAAATACCTAAAAGGGGTGTTCTCAATAGCCAGCCTGCTGGGACACCAAAACTAGCCAGACTAAGGGAAATTGTGATGCAAAAGGCAATAACTAAATGGCATGTTACAAACACCAAATCATCTCCTTGGAAAGCAGTTATCCACATCCAAGCAGGCTGTCTGATATCCAAAACTGGACAACCAAAGTCTGAGCAAAGTACCATCCAAACGTAGCAAAAATTTCTTTGCACCCTTTAGAAGCGTCCTAGCCTGAGCTACTTGCTCCCAAAATCACATATGTTTGGGACAGACCAGCATGCATCTAAACACTGGCCAAAGTAGCCTGAATGGGCTTCAGCTTTTAAATATGGGCTGACCAAGCCCAGTTAACAGGACGAAATATAAGATGGTGGCATCTGAGGAAATGCAATTCACCTTTTACAAGGCAGTCTAGGGCTTACTGTCATGTTCATGGGTGCTGTTTAAGGAGGGAAACAGGCTGAGACAAGGAAAGAACTAGCATGGAGAAAGCAAACAGAGCAGACCTGATGGGAGCACCTGAAATGTGTACTTGCATGTGTTTTTTCATTGTGTCTAAAAGCTATTTTCACTGAAAAGGAGGGAAAGTGGAGAACAATCTGAGTTATAGCAGTGTATTGTGAGTTTCTGGGCCAATTACACTTTAGAGTCTGCTTCCAGTACTGAGATACAAAAGTCATTCTTTTTAGGAATACAATTCATTGTTCACGAGTCTACTGTACTCTGTGAAGTGAAAAATCTGTTTCAGAATTACTTATGAAGTATGAGGAGAATTGCAGAATCCATTCGTTAAAAGAGGAGTCAACCATTACTGTATGCAATAGCTGAAATAACAGAAACCATCAGCAAATATTTAGCTAGAGATGGTAGCAGACTGAGAAACAGAGTCAGCAAGAGCAGGAGAAAAAGCACCTCAGGTCACAAAATCAAAGTCGCCTGAAGTTGGGCTCTGTTAGCCATCAGGATAGGTTACAAAGCTCTTGAGTCCTGCTATGACTGAGCCTTACAGTGCAAGAGGAGAAGCACCAGCTGTCCTAATATTTCTCTTAATGAAGGAAAAGACTGTGCAGTAGTTATACTTCAGGAATTAAGTATTAGATCACTAACATTATTAGGTATTACATAGTTTACTATGAATTTCTTTTCCCCTATAAAAAAATGTTATTTATTAACCAAATGTGTGTTTGCTTGCTGTGTCTATATTAATAAGTAGCGTGGCAGAACCGGAGGGTGGACTACTTGATGCTGAGGACTCCTGGTCCATGTGATACCTCTCTGCTTCAGGGATTTTACTTCAGACAAGCTACAGTCTGGTTCTGTGGGGCTGGCATTCATTAAGCGTTGGGGTACACAGGTGGATGCCACAAGCACAACTTTTGAGTTTACTTTCACTAGAAAAGAAACCGACTCAAATGCTCCAAGCGCGTTCTTCAAAGTAAACCACAATGCAGTAAGTCGGGAGGAGATTCACTTCCAAACTTCATACCTGTTTTGAGGTAAAATGCTAATGCAGGCTTATCCTGAGCACTAGAACATTTATAAATGTTATTCTTTCCGGTGTTTCTGGGTGAGGAGGTCCCACCAGAGTTCTACTAGCATGCTTTTTAAATTTGAAACCATTGTTCTTGACACCCATCAAGACCTAGCAGAAGAGCAACACTTATCACAATCATGTTTTTCATAAAATATTAACGGAAAATATTTGTGAGGGACGGAAAAGGACCTGTGTTTATTTCAGCCAGGCCGCTCACTGAATAACAAACAGCATCTGGCTAAAACAAGAATCTTCCAGCCTCTTTCAAGAACTGACCATAATTTTTCTTCTCTTTCAAAAATAAAGTAGAAATAACTATAAAGCACAACACAAATAAAAACTGTTCTTATTCAGTATCAAGTATTTTTACAGAAAGTGGAAGAAAAACAGGTTCAAGCTCTCTTCTGTCTAAACATGCTTGAAGCCCACTTCAAGCCTGTTCTTCCCCTCAGGGATGCTCCAGTGCCACAGCTCCTAAGCCCTTCCTTACCTGACCAACACCTGACGCTGTCTTTCCCAGCCACCCAGTGACCCCAGTTCAACAGAAAGGGCACAAAATACTCAGGTGCAGCAGGTTGCTCCTGGCTGCAGTTGAGTCCTCTTGGGCAGGGGAGGACCAGGCTGTCGCTCCTTGGGAAGCACCCCGTGCCAGTCAAATCACAGGCTGCAATGGTTGATCTCGGTGCTGACAGCTGTGCACCGTAGGTGTAGGTGATTCTAACTCTCTTTTTAATTGCTAATAAGAAAACCTGACCAGAGCTCACCTGGTTTCTGCAATTCCTTTAGGGATTCTCTGGATAGTACAGATGTATAACCACTAATACAGCAACCAAATGCGCACTCATCATCCTTTTCTCTCATTACCTTAGATAACAATATTTTTGGATGCAAGGATACAGTTAAAATAATGGTATTTAAAAAGCCTAGTATCAATCCCTAGAACTCATGCTCCTTTTATCAAAGAATATTACATATTAAATTTAGTTCTGAATTAGGCAGAAGTCAGATATATTAGTTTCAGTTTTACACTTCTCTTTATATATTCATGGACATTGTTGTTCTTATGAAATTTAACAATGTATGTACTATGTTAATATACTTTACGTTAGGCTTAATTTGATAGCACTAGGTGCTAATGAAAAAACTCTCAAAAGAAACCCAAGAGTGTTTCTAAAAATGTGTTTCTGCACATCAACATACTGATATTTACTGATACATTTTCTGAAAGAAAAGCACAGGATTTAACTGTGTATCTTCCATAATTTCTGCATGATTCTGCTCCTTTGATAAAACCTCTATTTGTGTTGTAAATAGTTTACAGACAAACACCTTAAAGGATACTTTTTCTGTGCCTAAATGGAAATGACCTTCTCTGAATTACAGACCAATACCATTCCTCTTTTCTTTGCTCATTGTATGGAAGCTCTTAAAAGCATTATAAATCGTTACAAGCTAATGGCTCCCATCTAGCTTTTTACCTTCAACACAGCTCTAAAAAAGGAAGTTAAATTATATTTTCTTCTTGTGATTGTCAGTTGAACTGCATTCATCTCTCTTTGTATCTTCTTATGTACTTCTTCCAATAATTGCAACATCCAGCTTTCACTACATTCCATATTTCTGGATATAATTCATACATATTTATATTTATCTTAAAAGGCTATGATTTGGAATGCTCCTGATGTTACTGTAAGTAACTTCTTCACTGTAAAATATTATACTAGTACCTAGTATATATCAAACTAAGACCTACATGGATCCTCAAAAGGAAAGTTATATTTGATGCAACTGTTGGTCATTGCGTTACAGCTGAGTAAGAGATAGGCTCTTTATAACTGTAGAGAAAGCGAATGATGAGGACTAAGATAAGGTAGAGGGACAGATACATGATGTTACAAAGAAAATTTGCATTAGAAGACACCACTCTCCCACTGTTCCTAACTTCTTGCTAATACACTAAAGTCACAGATTAATGTTGAGATAAATTACATGTTTTTTAAGGTGGCACTTGTCATTCTGTTATATGTCTGCATGAGACCTTTTTCAAAGGACTTCCAAAGACTAGCTTGTTCTAGAGCTGGTGATACTGTTGAGTACACAAGCATATAAATTACTAAAGTGCATGCACTTCTGTATATAGACAGCAAGTGTAGAAATGAAAGTGTCAATGGATCACACTGGTCATTTACATTTGTATTCACATTTGTATGTATTCAGTATTATAATCAGACCTAACACATTACTTTTCACTATATTAAGTCACTCTCTTTATAGGAGAAATTTGACATCTACGTACACTGAATTCCTGTGACATCACAGAGAATGAATGTAAGCAAAGACGTCATTCAGCCCATCATGCTAATTCGCTTACAATGACAACACTGAGACAGAAGAGGAAGCTGGAAGAGAGATCTGCATCTTCAGCTGCCTGTCTACACAGATTTCTCTTTGGCATCACTGGTGCTCTGACCACATGTATGGATTTGTTTAGACTAAAACCTGTAGACAGACAAAACCAGTTTTGGCAGATTTAGTATCTCACCTCAGAGAGAAGACAGTTACTGTAAATCACTGGCTAGGGAACTGATGTTCTACTCTTGCTCTGACTTAGATAAAATTATCTATATTTGTATCTAAACAATCTGAATGAACTTGTCAGCATATCATCTAAGGATAAGGGACATAAGTTGCCATGACCTCCATAAACTGTGGTGGTTTGGGATGTTGCACAATCCAAACTATTTCCCTCTGCTCTCATTGTCCCATAAATGTTCTTACTGAAACATTATTCTTAAGACAAAATACGTTAAAAATCTAAACCACATGTATCATATAATATTATATGTCATAAATACCGATTCTAAAGGAACTGAAATAGCACAGAGGTTTTAATGTGTACCCTTTGTAGGGGTCTCTGCCAGAAGTCTCTCACACACAATGAAAATCTTCTCTTTTAAGCTACTTGGGCTGGGAAATACAGCATCTAATGCATAAACAGTGTCTGGCACTCTGTGAATAGTACCAAAACCTGTTAAAAATATATAATAAATAGGATTGCCCACACTGTGCAAGAAGAATTTCAATTCTCTTTGGCTAAGGCTGTCCATAAGAGCTCATAGAAGTGTGTCATGGCAGACTGGGGCCTCTTCATTTCTTTTTATGTTTTGAGCCCCAGGAAACATATATGCTGCTTTTGTCGTAGTTTGGACGAATGAAATTATTCAAGGATTAGAGGATATGACAGAGGAAGAGCAAGCAAAGGAACTTAATTTGCACAGCTTAGAGAAAAAGAGATTAAGGGGATATAAAACTGTATAAATATCTTCAAGGATTCAAGGAAATAATATTGAGGCAGGAAGAAGATTTTATATATTACTTAAGAAAGGTTAATAAATTTACTATCCTAAAACTGAATAGAAAGTTTTAGTTAGAAAGTAGAAAAAAATGGCTAAAGAGATTAATAAATGGAATACTGAAGCAGAGAAAACAAGTGAGGTGGCTGCACCACAACCATAAGCAAATAGAACAATGTAAAGACTGCTTGCAACTGTGCAATAAAAAGAGCCTGCAAAAAGCAGGGAATTGATACCAATGCCCAGTATTTATTTGGTTAAGATGTGTAGAAGCAGGGCCTTCCAAACCTAAGAAAGTTTTTGTAGCTCATTGTAGGATTGTTTGTCTTTGCGTGAGATATGGAGAAGCCCAGAAGTGCCAGCTGCTACAGTTTTAATCACTTTTTGCGATATCTAGAGTTTCGTCTTAAAGTTTGTGTAAGTGAAGACCTGGCAGCCTCTTTTGCTATTTCACCTTTCTGAGCAAAAGGAGGAAAATACTGTCTAAGCACTTGGCAAGGACTTGCTGAAGTGAAACAGAATTAGAAACGCAAACCCCAAAACATTTCTTATTCAAATTCTGGTTATGCTGTGATTCTTGAACACATTAGATTAGAAGCATTAGAAAAGCAAATGAAGGGTTCTAAACAAAATTTTTATCTGTGTAAATCCATGAAAACAGTAAGCGTTAATGAAAACAACAGTGTTCTTAACAAAAGGACTGAAGTCAGCCACAAAAGAAATAAGTTGGATGTCTAAGCTTTTTTTTATCCCCTACCACATCATCTCCCTATTAACTTTTGAAAATATGTGATAATTCCAACTACATTTCATGAAGAGGTAGTTCTTCAACAGGAATTAAATTTCAATAAGTTTAGTGATAATCAGCAGCCAAATAAAGAAGAGAGACTCAACTATGTGCCCTCACTGTGCAAAAAGGAGGAAAATAAAAGCCCCATTTTCTGCTGTGCTCAGCATGCCAGGTAGCTGATCAATAGAGTTGAGGTGGCCGGTGATCCGCAAGCAGCTCAGAGCTGGGCACAGCAGGACCTGCCAGGTGGTGGTCCAGGGATGCGAGAGGCACCTGAGGGAACTGGCTAATGTGGAGACAGCAAAGATGGTATTTTGTGGCAAATATTCTGGAGGAATGTGGTAGGAAGATGGATGCATCACAGCATACCCACCTTAAAAAATTAAGGGCCTGCATTATATTGATCTTTCTGTTTAATTCCATGTTTTGAATAATACATCACAGAAGTGGCAATGCTTTTATGATATGTTGGTGTCGTACATCATAACTAGCACCACTGCTCTAGTGATGTATGATACACGCAGTGTCACTAACCAGAAAGATAAATGCTAGTATATGGACAGCTACGTATGTCACTTGGGAAATAGGGATAAAGCCAGATTAATTTATACACACGCTAAAATCCAGAAATAAACAAAATATCTATCTGGTACAGATTGCATACTGCTTTTAGTAGGACGTATATACATCTTTACAAAAGAAGCAGCTAGATAGCCATATATTTGTTTTCAAGCCAAATCTGCAAATAAATCTTGATTCTCTGAGTGAAAGGAGCTCCAGCAGGAAGGTACAGCATTGAGAACCCTTCCCTCGCTGACAGCAGAAGCTGAATCAAGGATGGATCATTCCACACATTTGTCAGTGCCTCAGCCTTTTTTCAAGAATCAGTCCCTTAATCTGAAGTGTTTTCAGGATCATGGTATCCATGGCATCCACAGAAGCCCCTCTCTGCCAGCTTTCTTACACATGTACTGGTGCTCTAGATAATTTCTGTACAGTATGTTATGCTGTTCTGCCTTTGATTTTCTGTTTCTCTCGCAAGGAGAGCAGAGCTGCTTTATTCTCTCATTCACGTCACAAAAACCAAAGGCTCTCTTGCGAACATTCATAGACCATTTTGCTTGTCTGGGAAATAATTTGTGTTCCCAGCCTCGATAGCGGCGAATTTGGGAGGTGCCACTATGCAGAACAGCCATGAGTCACACTGGGAAAATGCAGAAGACCCCTATCCCCTACTGCCCACCCCACTAGTGCCTGCTGCAGAGCCCCCCATGCAAAACCACCCCCTGAGAGATGCTTTCAAACTAGTCCTGTCATTTTGCCCGGTCCTTCTTTGTGTTGCAAAACAAACACAAACAAAAGAACAGGATTTGGGAAGGGAAAGATTCGTCTTTATGACATTTGAGACTTATCTGTCAGATGAAATAACTGCAACATGACTCCCCTTCCCACCTACGTAAACAGAGTTGAAGAACTAAGCACAGGGTGCACTACATAATATATAATTAGCTCATAAACCATGATGGTTATTCCAGATTCTGTGGTCAATGAGTGAATCATATTAATTAGGGCAGAATTAATCAGCTCAGAACTAATGGACTTGACACTGTGCCTGTCCTCTGAGCAGAACCAAACCCAAAGCTTTTCTGAGGCTTAAAATGCTTTGTTTGCTTTTATTAGTTAATCGATCAGGACTAGACATGGAAATACCTCAAGAAAGATTTAAATTTTTCTAAATTATTCAAAACTTAGTCACTACCATCAGTAGCAGTTATAGGACAAGAACATTGTTTCTTGTGAGATTTCTAGCCTGATCTTCTGCATTTGTGCCTGAGGATAATGTTATTTTCTTGGCTTCTGGCTTGTCACCTTACCATGAAATTCCTAGGAAATGCAGAAAAGAATCAGCTACATCAGGGTAAAAAAAAAAAAAAAGCACATACACAAACATATCCTTCAGCCAACTTCTGACTACTGAAATATCACCCTGCTGGAGTAAAATTAGTGGTAACAATTGATTTATCAATCGTTACTGTGCAGTATGTAAAGCTAACAAGTTGATCTGTGAAGTCTCTTAGCAACATTAAATCAGTCAGTCAGATGGTACAAGCGATAAGACGAGGCATATGATACTGGAATTTTCCAGATTTGTTACACTTGCTGAGTTTTATCTCTCTTTGTAGCACAACCCCTTCCTTCCCACACGGTTAAACCAGCATGTCCCCTCACTACCTCACAGTCTGGAAAAGGCTCCACTACTGCTTTCTTGCCGGGCAAGTGGGAAGTGAAGATGTGGTGGAATACTGTAGATCAATTAAACAAATGACAATGGCAGCCTTCAGTGGCCGGATGCCTCTATTGTAGATTTAATAGTGTTACGTACTGGCAAATTTGCCAGGTGCTTTGTATAAAACAATCAGCATGCACAAGTTGTAAGACTATATTCTCATGCTTAATTACAGCAACTGTAGCATCAGCACAGGTTAAACACAGTGGCTTTCAATTTCCAATATTAATCAGAAGAAAACAATGAAATTCAGTCCAGTAGGCTTTCAATTCCCTGTCCTTGTATTGTGGTTTCATCATTCTCTGCTCAGAGCAGGTTTTATTCAGCTTCTGGCTTTTATATCAAGCCCTGTGAATCATGTGAAATAAAACAGAAGCCTGATAATTTGTTATAAAGCTGAGACTGCATGTACATCATCAGTCCTGTTGCAAAATTATTTTGTAAAAATGGCAGCTGATGTTGGTTAGTTTTGTATTTGTTATTTTTTCCTTCTCTTTATGCTTTTGTATATCTGTCCCCAGGAGATCATAAAATTATTTTAATTAGGGATGTCAACTTCTGCCTGAGAAGCTGAGGGGGTAATTACATCATTTATATGCAAAGTGGGTAATTTTCTCCCTGCTCTTCACCATTCTCTTCTTTCCATTTATTCCCCCATATCTCCACTCTTCAGAGTCGAGCTATTTAATTTTACTTTGGTCCATCTGGAATATCTCTGCCACTCTTCCATTCAGTCTCATCCACAAAAGTAGAAGTTACCTTTACTATAAATCTTTACAGCTCTTTTTCCTCCATGTACTCCTGACCCTGTTTAATATCCTTAGGGAGTTTAAGATCCACCACAGACACACAGAAGTGGCTTTTGACCTCTTGTACATCAATAACACTTTACTAAGTATTATTAAAGAAAGTAAAAGTACAGAGAAACTGGATCTGAAATGAATATTTTTAAAAGAAAAAAACAGTGTGTGGAAAGGGAATGTCATTTAGAAAGAAGAGATCTAATAAATTTCAAAATATCATTAAGAAACAAGACAAACAAAACCAGCAAATGGGTGAGGACTGCACAGTGACTAAAATCAGCGTTGACTGGAAAAGCAGAGTGAAGGGACTCAAGCTGGAACCAAGCGCTCATCACAAAGAGGCAGCGCAATGCTAACCATTTATGTTGACATTTTTCTGGCACTAGGTTCTTCTGAAGCTCTTAATTTCCTTTTATTTATTTTTCTTTTAGTTGATTCATGCAGAGGAGGTAAAATTTGAAACTTCTCACTCAAACTACAAGAGATAATAGCGTAGATTAAAACAGCATATATGATAATGTGCCCTTAAAATGGAAAACATGCAGAAATGTGAAACAGATGAATTTTTCAGATTTAAGAACACATCTTTAAATCTGGGGGGAATTAGTTCCTAGAAAGCAACCAAAGACTCATTGGCATCTAGGACAAAATACCTAGGCTACTGAAGGATTCACTACTAAGATCTGAGTGTAAACTGACTTTACCACAGTATCACCCAATCCAAACTGACAGTGCTTTCATACTCCTAATCTTACAGAGAATCTTAATATGACATGAAAAGAGGCTTGAGGAATTAAGAAAAAAGGACAACTTCTAGTATTTAAGGAGAAATTTTTTTTTTTTTTTAAAAAGAAAGAAAAACAAAACCCAGGAGCTTCATTGAACTATTTCTTTGCAAGAGTTTCTGAAGGCCAACATAATACAATATGGACAAAAAGGCTGATCATTTATTCAGATTATTTTTTTCATAGAATTAAGGGATGCAGCTATAACACAAGATGATTTAGCTATTAGTCTGGGAGCAAACGTGTATTTAAATCTTCACGTTTGTTGGACCCTGGGCATAATCCAAAGTAGTGGCAGAAACAATGGAAAGCCACAAAAGGAGACAGTAAATGGTGAAATTTAGGATGTAATATCTATGTATAGCAACTGTGTTGATTCCTCAGCTACAGAAGAATTTCCTGTCTGCTCCTTCTATGGGAAGGAAAGCTCAGGAAACCAGTGCCCAAGAATATACAAAGAAGAAAACTACAGCACTATTTCGATGAACCAAAAGTGCTAATTCCTTTTAAGGGAAGATGAAAATAAAATGTTAGCTAAACAAATAACACAGGATAATGAGGAGAAAAGTACTCTTGGGTGGAAAATATAGCCCATATGCTTGGTTTTATAATTCTACCATTAATAATCAAGCAGAGGGTCAGAAGAGAGATGGGAACATTGGAGAACATCTTTTCATGTGTAAGAAATTTCTTAACAGACTTTCTGAACTATCCCACTGTATGTGCCTCCTGGAGAATGGCCCAGATGCTAATGCAGAAGCTGTACAAGCTCCCACCTGTGAGAGGAACAAGCAGCACTGGTCTTTTCAGAAAGGGGGGAAAAGAAAAAAATTGTATTTTCTCATTTATGTGCCAGTCTCAGGCATCTGGGAGAGACAGAGGATAGCAGATACTTTTGCTGAATGTTTCTTTTGTACCAGACGGGCTCTAATTACATTACCATACATTCAAAAACAATTGAAGTAGTTTTTCCTCAGACTACAACTTGGGTTATTCCCAATATCCAAGTTTTTCTGCTACATACATTTTAGCAGAGTATCACAGAGTTGTTCAAGTGCCGGATTTAGACCCAGATATAAGCTGTACTTGTGAGTGAATTTGACTTACCCTATGGAAAAATTTATATCACACAGTTATTCCACTCTTTTGAAGAAATCATTAGCATATGCAAGAGGTGAAGAAGACGTAATCAGTTCTCTGTTGAGCAGACAGTACAATTGCTCAGCAGACTTTGGTTAAAAAAAAGAAAAGAAGGTAAGATCTACATATAAGGTATTTTGAGATACATTAGAAAAGCTTGAATGGAAGTTTTAACAAAAAAAAAAGCCATACTGCAGGTCTAAACCTCTTTTAAAAAAGGAAATTGACTTAAATTTTCATTTTCTTAAAAAGCAAAACCATGCAGAGAAGAAGTTAATATAATCAAGTGATCTCATATTATCAGAAATATGCCTACCTTGGGCAAAGAAAGCATGTAAAACTCTTTCAGACAGTGAAATACACAAAGAAATAAGAATCCAGTCCAGCAACTCAGCCTCAAAATCTTAAAGAGGTCTTGTGCTGAGATATCCCAGTAATTAAAGAATCTCACTATTCATTATCCAGGAAACCATTGGTTATTGCCTACAGAAGCCCTGCAGCCTCATTTACTCAATTCACCCCTACAGTAGTGGGACAGATGTCCCAAAAAGTCTCGGCCTTCTCGCAAGCGAATAAACGGCTTTTATCTTCATTAACCCACTGATCACAAAGAGGGAATTCCTGGTTGTTAATTGGTGCTATAACATTGCCTCAGACAAGCAGTGCAAACCCCCCTTAAGACACCCTGCCGAGAAGCTCCTGGAGCCGGTGGGCTCGTCACAGCTGATGGGGCCACCACCCTGACCTGCAGCGCAGATGGGGAGAAGAGGTGTAACATCCTGGTGCCAGGCTGCTCAGTTCCCAAATGATCTCTGTACACTTCCAATACCTAGGCTGTGAGCATCTTGAGGGTAAATGAAGGACATTCCTCTCGGGAGACCTCTCTTGGTTTTATATTCTGATTATTTATAAGGTGATGACTATTAATAACAATTCCATTAAACTGCACTCTGCTGAAATAGTGGCGAGATGTTGCTGTTGTTTTGTGGGATTCAAGTTTATTTAAACATCCTGCTCCTGCGTTCCAGCTGGCTGCTTGTATGGAGCCATAACTAAGATTTGCGCACTTTATGGCTCCTGGACTAAGGGACCAGGGTGTTTTGTTGATTTGCTGCGGTTTTAAACAAAACATGGTATTGCTATCAGCAGACCTCTGGGGGATTATCTGATACTGGCTCTCCAAGGTGATCTGGGCATGCCTGTACTTCAGGGACTGTCCTGGCAGGAAAGCACCAAGCTCCCCGATTTTCCTTACCAGCAGGAGAAGCTAGCAGGCAGGCACTTCTAAAGATTTCCATTTTAGTTTCACCAAACGCACGTTCCTCTGTTGTTCTGTGTCTTTGCTCTGAGGTAGGACTGGCGCTGGTTATCACCAGGGACTCTGTCTTCAGAAACCATCCTCCTCTACTGAGGCTGTTACGTTACACCCATTACCACGGTGTCTGGGGCTGCGGGAACCAGCTGGAGTATTAACTGCACAATTATCTGTGCAAGTCTGACACTGCAAACACAATCAGCCATTATGCAAATGAAGGCTGTAATTCAGCAGAGCACTTAAGTACGTACGTAGGTGCAGAAAACTCTGGCATGTTTTTGCAGGCAATATTCTAAAAAGCTGGTCCATTATTCAAAATGGGAAGATTACAGTTTGTTTGTGCCTGTTCAAACATTTCAGTGCCACCTCATCGATATACACGCTATGCACGCCACAGAAAAATACAAAAAATACATGACAAAGAGTCAAATAAATCGGAAAAATCAGAATATTCTTTTACCTTAATTCCAATGATTTCTATGTTCAAAATATTTTGTTAAGTCTCAAAGATTTAAAAATCTGTCATTAAGAAAAATTTTTTTAAAAGCATTGAAAAAAATGAAGCAATACCGGTATCCTTTCAAGCTGAAATTCTAACTTGTTTTCCTTAGCTTCGTAACCTGAACTGCTGCTCAGTCAAACACAACTGTTTTTTTCAAAAAGACAAGTTTTTAGGTTTAATAAAGGATGATAACCCAAATTAACTTACATTTTCCTTTTCTGTACTCAGGGAAACTAAAATAGAGCAAATCCAAGAATATAATTCCTTTGCCAGGTTTATGCCGTTTATCTCAATCTTGTTTCCTAGACTTCAGAATCAGAGATAATATGTCTAATAATTCCATCACTCCTGCCCTGAGTAATAAAAAACTGTTCTGCTACTCTTCTCAGATTCTAATTATTCAGTCTCCAAGGTTAATTTCAATGTGGAGCTGTAAATAGATTAATACACTGTGTTCAAATAAAGAAAACATTTACAGAAAAATCACCATATGGACCCTATTTAGACAGATGATCTAATTATCATACTGCCCAATGAACTGATGCAGGAAAGGTTTTAGAGCAGGATGCTTCCTTCTGGACTTTGCCCTCCCATCTTGTACTACAGTAGAGGTGAAGTTGTTCTCTGAAACCCTGTGACCGATATGTTCTCACTGTACAGGACAAAATTTGTCATTTGTAATATGTGAGAGGTGTTCTTTAACTAGAAATGAGCTTCAAGTCTCAAGGAAAGTTGCATTAAATAACGAGAATAATAAGATTGCTAATGAAGACTGAAGAGATAATTCTGTGAAAGAAGCAGTTTCAAGAGAGAAGGGAGGAGAACGATTACAATATTACAAGTGACAGCCAGTTGTACGTCAATATGCCTGTTTTAGAACTAATCATTTTAAAATCTGAGCCTAAATTGTGTTTGCACTTCTTTTCAAGCTTTCTTGCCGCTCTTTGTATTCTCACAGAATTTACTTAGCTTTCTTACGTGGACAACGTGAAGTATATGATAGATAGCCAGTTATTTTTAGTATGAGGCTAAATGATACAGCTCTCTGGGAAACACGAATATTCACAATTTTTACAACTCAAAAGCTCTTTTTATCACCACAATGTACTAATTCATAAGAAAACCTCCTAGATCAGGCAATCACATAAGCTTAATGAACAGAAAATTAATATGTAAACATCCACAGCGCCCTTATCCTTGCAATACCTGTTCATGATACCCCACAGCATCTGTGCACAAGCAGCTTAACCATCATTAGTGTGTAGTAACTAACCATGGCTAAGATAGATCTAAGATTCAATTTGAATAATAATAAGGTGTTTACTCCCCATTATAAAGTACACAGAGACTACTCACTCAGCCATGTACGTATCGGGATCAGCAGCGTAGAGCCTAGAGCTTTCTGGAGGGTTGTTCTCAACAGTAATGAGGGGTTGAGCCTTTAGATACCCTACTGTTCTGGTTTGGGCTGCGGCCGGCAACAAAAGTGCCACGCGTCCGCCCCTCCCGCCACCAGGGTGCAAAGGAGAATGGAAAGAAACAGGCAGAAACTGGTGGGTCAGGATAAGGGCAGTTAAACAGAACAGCAAACAAAGGGAACAGCAACAACAACGATATAGATGAGGAGAAAAAGCACTACACAAACCACATGACCCACAGAGCCGTTCTCGCGGACTTGACCGGCTCCCGAGCTGCAAGTGAGTTCCCGCCCCCAGCTCCCCCCCCACCAGAACCCAGCATGACAGCACATGGTATAGAATACCCGGCTCTGTTTGGCCAGGTGGGGTCAGCCCGCCCAGCTGTGCCCCTTCCTGGAGTCCGGTGAAAATTAACCCTGTCCTGGCCGAACCCAGGACATTATCCACCCCTTATTCCATACCGTCTACGTCATGCCCTGGTCCCCTATTGTCCAGTTGATCATCACCACTTCTCCTGTCTCCAGATATCATTCCCTTAGTCTAAGGATCATCACTCTAAAGTGTCCGCTGAGTTCATTTAATCCATGACTTCAGGCTCCATCTGTTGTAATGGTCTTCCATGGCAGG